>PVBE011850893.1_pt1 | contig 40825 bp, 56 predicted proteins | sample 1631181 | NCBI WGS metagenome assembly PVBE01 (sample SAMN08397723, study PRJNA350692) | Marine metagenome, whole genome shotgun sequencing project. | isolation source: water | place: Pacific Ocean | collected 2012-04 | reverse complement strand
CAAAACTATCCTCTCCGGTATCTGTGGGCTTCCATTGACTCTGTAGTTCATCTGCACGGTAGGCATCATTTCCGCTCCATATTTCAAAATATTCTCTTTCCATTTTTACTTCATCTCCTTATTATTCATTGTTCCACTTCCTTTACCACTTCTCATAGGACACACCTTAATGTGTCTCTCACTTCATCAAAGTCAGATGTGGTAAATATTGTACCTGACTTCAAGTGTATTTGCACACATTCAGATGTAACATATGTGTAAGCACATATGCTATCTATTGCAATCGTTGTTATTCCTGTTGTTGTTGTTATCTCTATTCTTTCTTTCTTCATGTTATTCACCGTCTTATTCCGTTTTTCATCTTCTCTAAATTACCTAATTATAGCATTCTTTATAACCAAATCAACTTATCGTGTACGCTTTATACCTGTAATGTACAAATAAGCATACGAGAGTATCTCACTTGTGTGCATAATACACTCTCCCACACACCCTGCATACAGCCTCTCCGTTGATTCTACCGTGTGTGTAGTGGCACACAGCCGCGTCATCGTTCACTATCATCTTTCAAATCAACCCCATTCGTGTGGGTATAACCACGCTCAGATTACACCTACTGCAACATGTACCATCATTCACGGGTTGTGCGTTATGACCATACTTATCCTTTATTTCCTCACCACATATACTACATTTATTCATACTTCATCTCTCCTTCATCGCATCTCTTAACACTATTCTATTACTCTTCTGCGTGTGGGTTGGTTGTACTTGTGCAACATTCTCTAGTACAACCTGACGCACTTCTCTATCAGAGAAGCATGTGGGACACTTGGGTAATGTGCGGTACACATTATCATCCACATAACTCGTCTTGGTTTTGTCGCCACATAACCTATCACCTGAGCCATACGCCCTGTGTTGTTGTGTTGGTATACTCATTCAACCACCTTTTCTCTATAGTCAGGATGTTCCTTTGGTAATCTGTGCAGCCTTCTCTCGGATAGGTTGTTCAATAGTTTGAACACATTGTCCATACCCTTGTCCCATCTCTTCTGCGAGTGCTCATCAGTTACCATCAACTCTTTCACATCTTGTATCTCTACTTCGTCTAGTATGTGTTGTAGTATCTCATACTCCACATGTATCACTGTCTTTGCTCTCATTCCTCATCATCTCCGTAGCCCTTGCATCCCATCCTGTTCGGTCGGTGCTTCTTGGTAGTGACCTGCTTGCCGCAGATGCCGCATTCATAATCACCAGCATTGGGGGTATCGGTATTACCAATCGTGGTACACCACCATTCGTGTTCGCCCTTCTTCATGTTCTGGAAGTCGTAGCGGTAGGCGTAGGACATTACTCATCATCTCCGTAGTATAGGTCATACCATTTAGGGTGTAGTAACAAAGTCCCGTAGCCATCGGTGTCAGTCTTGACTCTCTTTATCCTATGTAAGAGATACGCCTCTGCTTTAGCGAGGGCATCATTCAACAAGTCGCACGGTGGTCGTTGAGATGGTGATTTACTCGCCGCATCAATGACACTTCTAATCTCGTTTAATCCCACTGAGTACGCTGTAAGCATTCCCAAGTAAAACTGGCTTGTCTCTCTCTTCGTCTCAGACCTAGAGCCTTCCCAACTCATCTCATCACCACCCATCTACAACACTCGTCTGTTTTTATTCTCAATTCATTCAACTCCATTCCACATGTCTTACATTTCATTCCTCTTCCTCCAACTCTTCATATGCGCTTTCTAAGCAATGTTTACAACTGTTGTAGTCGTACTCCATATCAGGTAATGTTCCATCTTTATTCATCTTAATACCAACACATACACCATATTCATGGAAGTGGTAATCTATATCACATGCCGCAATATCATAAATCTCAATTCTTGCGTTAAGAAACTCTATTATTTCTTTGAGTTCTTTCCTTGTCTCGTTGCCATCATACCATGTTTTTCTATATCTGTTATCACTCATAGTAACACCATCCTTTCCTCAACATCGTGGTGAGTCAAGTCATGTCCAATGAAGTACACACCAACTAAGAACACACATGAGTGTAGACCAGTCAACAACATGGTTGTGTAAGCCCCCTCATAGTATGCTGATGTGACTTCAGCGAAGTGCAACACCCCATCAATTATCAGCATTGACTGTGCTATTCTAGCCAACACCACTCTACTTATTGATGACTTAATCATTCTATCACCTTCTCTAATTCTGCAATCCTTTCTCTTAGTTCTTCGTTTTCTTTCTTCAGTCTTCTATATCCATACATCCATTTACTCATTCATCTCTCTCCTTGTTGCTCCATCTAAACTTCCATCCAATACCAAACGCACTACGATACTCTCTCAATAGAGAATCCTTTGAGTTGTGTTCATCGGCTGTGTCTATCCATACCCACACACCATTGTTGTAGCAACCCCAAAGGTGCGGGCGATTGTTTGTATTACTCATTCATATCTCTCCTTGAAATAATCCTCTGCATGTTTGTTACCATCAGCAATCATCGCTTTCAGTAACTCACTTACAACAGCATTTCTCTGTCCTATCTCTCCACCATCTAAGATGCCCTTGATGACTTGTCTCTTCTCTTCTATTACATTGTTGAACTTCTCATCAATGCTACCGGACACTGTTAGGTAGACAGCCCATACTGTCTCAGCATCCTGTCCAATCCTATTCACCCTGTCCTCTGCTTGTTCCTCATGTGAAGGTGACCACTCACGCTCAACAAACACCACTGTGTCTGCTGCTGTGAGAGTCAGCCCTTCCTTGGCCGCAGGTGTAGTGGCAAGCACCACATCCAAATGTCCACCTTGGAACATCTCGACAACCTCTTGTCTCTTCTCCGCCGCTACACTACCTGTGATTAGACCAACCCTCAATGCTCTATCTTGGTTGAGCATGGCCTCGTGTATCTGTGCAAGCACATCCTTGTGATGTGTGAATACAAGTATCGGCCTGTCGTTATTGATTAGGTATTGATTAACATACTCCACTGTGGCTCTAACCTTCATCAACCCACACATGTGTCTGAGTTTGGTCAAGGCAACAAGTACATCTGAACCCTTAGCACCTTCAGCATCACCTGTTAGGCTAACCATGAAAGCATTCTGTGTGTTAACATACTTCTTCCATTCCGAATCCGTTGGCTCAACGTAGTGGTATTGTCTAATCTTATCAGGCAACTCAGCCATGACTTCCTTCTTCAATCTCCTAATCATCAAGTCTCTTAGTTTCCCGTTCAACTCTTCTTCATTGGATGAGCCATCAACCTTCCAACCCCACCCATCATGGTGAGCATCGCAGTATCTCTGTGTGTATTCCTTCCATCTACCACCCCATTCGTTAGGTCGTAGAGTCATTAGAGTAGTCCACAACTCAATCGGTCTGTTGCTCATGGCTGTACCTGATAGGAACAACACTGACTCGCACTCCTGTGCTATCTCAACGGTCGCCTTAGTTCTCGCTGCCTTGTAGTTCTTCAAGTAGTGGGACTCATCACATATGATTGTCCTGAACCCTCTAGCAAGCAAGGCATCCTTTTGCTTGTTCACTATGTCGTAGTTGATTATCACTATGTCTGTATCAGGCACAGGGTCTTTGCCCTTCCTGATTACCGCTGATGTGTAGGTGGAACCCAACCACTTCTGTGATTCCTTCAACCAATTGAACTTCACATTAGCAGGGGCTACCACCAACACAGGGTGATGCTCAGGGTGCAAGGCTGCGTAAGCCAATGCTTGTATCGTCTTACCAACCCCCATGTCGTCACCAATCAAACACCTTCCATTGGAAATCTCTGCGTACCTAACACCTGTGTACTGGAACGGGTAGAGCACATGACCCGCAGGGAATATCCTAGCAAGCCTCTCTCTCATACCATCCACTACACTGTTATCATCAACTGTGACTGAACCACTCAAGTGTATTCTCTCAGCCTTAGCGTTCACATAATCAGCAACGCCTTCCAACACCATGATAGAATCAATTATCTTCTGTCCGTTGTCTATGACTTCTATGTTTTCCTCTATCTTATTCATCACATCACCAATGAGTGAGAGGGAGACAACCCAAGCCTTGTTATCAGGATTCCACTTGCCTCTACCATTTGTCTTGATTAGCATTCTCAAATCAGTAGCCTCGTAAGGTAGGTGTATCATGATGTTCCCTTTGAATAACTCAGCAGTGTAATCAGTATCTTTCTGCTGAGAATATGCACCAGCAGTACCAAACATCTCAATCAGAGCATCGTAGTTGTATGGAATATCCATCTCCCGATTCAATTTCTCTATAGCAGCGATGACTTTGTTGATGCTATCCTTATCGTTCTTAACCTTCATCACCTTCATGTTTGAATCCCAACCGAAGTAAGGCCAATTCACTCTTGATTTAATAGCCTTGTAGAAAGGAATACCCACATCATACTTATCTCTGAACTTGATGCTTATTGATGTGGTCTTGTTAGGCCATCTTCTATCGTGGTCATTCTTACCGTACCACACACTCTCGTACAACTCACACTCTAGAGTATGGTCAGTGAGAGCAGAGGCATAGGAGTTAATGATACTCTGCATTTGTTGTTTCAATATAGGTTGATACAATGCTAAATCCGTTTCAGCATGAGCAACTATATCAGCAATCATCTCAGGGTCAAAGTAAACTTGGTTGTTGGTCTTGTCCCATGAAATCTTTCTGTGATTAAACATGCTCTTGAATGCACTTACTTTAGTTTCATTGGCTTTCCTGTATGCCTCTTCTTCAGCCTCTCTCTTCAACCTCGCTTCCTTAGCAATCATACCCACTTCATGTAGTGCCTTGAGTGCTGTTTGCCAATCCGTTTCCGGTGGATAACCTGCGATGTGTTGGATGGTTGGTATCTGTGTGTTCACATACTTGTAGAATCTCTCAGCCATCTCAATGTAATCCTCTTCATTGAGGGTGTCTTGTCTAGCAACCTTCTCAAAGAACGGAGCATCAGGCTTATTTGGCCCGATACCATCTAACACATCAGGTACATGTACACCTGCAAATGTTCTAATCATTCTATGTAAGTCTTCATTGTTTGGTACAAATGTTTCATTCATCATTCCATCTCCCATTCAGTACACCCCATACCTGTTGAACAGTTCCTTAGTCTCACGATTCATTGGTCGCTTACTCTCCACATAACAACTTGCTTCTTGGTAGAACACATAAAAGGTATCGGGTGTACCATATTCAGTGCAAGTCTCACTATCTATACTCCAATGTATTAATTCCTCGTCTGTCACATCTGCTTGCTCTTTCGTTAGAATTTCTCTAACATAATATGCTCGCTCTCCATCCCTAATGTAAAACGTGACTAACACATACTCATCATCACTCATTCCTCTTCCACCTCTTCTGCTTCCCAATGAATAACATGCTCAACCCTAATCTCCTTACAACCATGTTCCTTTGAGTGTGCTTCACACCACTCATGAACTTCTTGGATGGTGTAGAGTTCAACATTTCCATTGATGTGTTGAGGACATTCCAAGCCACATTGAGGGTAGTAAGCGTGTGAGAACCAATACTCACCATGTTGGTCACAAGGAACACTCATTCTTTCACCTCCGCATATGGTGGGAAGAGTGTTTCCACACCATCAGGATATTCAGGGTGTGTGCTGTAAAGCATAACCCTACCATCATTGTGAATCCAATACACATCTTCAAACTTGTACTGAATGGAAGAAGGCGTACTGATATACCACTGCCAGTTACTCTGATACACATGGAATCCTCTTGGTATGTATCTGTTCAGCCTCTCCTTCGTGGTGACTGTTTGCCAACCACCATCCATCGGCACAATTCTATCACGATATATCTGCATGATTTGATTACCATGCAAACGTATGTTGTAGTAACTCTCATGTCCTATACCTGCGTCATAGAAATACAACCTTGTATTGTTTCCAATGGGCTTACCCTTACTCTTGTCTCTTGCTGTTTCCATTAGTGTCTGTGCTTCAAACCAATTCATCAAGCAACACCCCACTTCTCTAGCACCTTTACATCTTCAGCACTAATCGTTTCTATACTACGGACTCTTGCACATCCATCTCCCCATTCAACCTCAACATAATCCCATTCAAGGGTATATTCTATCGCGTCAGGTTCATCTTCCCACGCTTCTTCATCTTGCCTCATATAGAATTGACTATTTATCAAGTGAGCCTTGTTTCTCTTTTCACAATCTCCATACTTGTATCTATCTCCTTTGGAATAGATAACCTTGTCTATGTCTTCTATCTGACCATTTGTAAAGTGAAATGTTACCATATATTTCTCTTCACTCATTCTTGCTCATCTCCGTCATCTCTGTGCTCCGGTGGTATGAGAGCGTTCATGCAATCAACGAACTTATCCACTACTTCAGCACACTTACAATCATGTCCATCATAGCAGTACGTTCCATCATCAGATGTCTCATCCCAATGGTGATTGTCGCTGTACTCATACAGTTCATGTAATTCAATATCATTAGCCAACATTATTCTTACTACTTGAACTAACTTCCTGAAGGTGTAGTAAGTCTTGACCTTACTCACTCCCTTCTTGATAGAATACTCACGCTTGACTGATGCAGTTGGGCTACCACCTGCTACCTTAGAAGTTAGGCTCATCCCCTTTGGCATGGAAGCCTCGCTTCTCAGCATAGTTTCAATCATCGAGTGTCGCATAGCAGAGCCATGTTGGTTGAGGTTGATAGCCATACGTTGACTAGCACACATTTCCCCAATCACATCGAAGGGGTCTACCCCATCCTTAATGTTGGGTGCTATGTGCTCATCAATCATCGTTACCAATTCAATTAGTAATTCATGTTGATATTTACATGTGCTTAACAGTTCTCTCATCATTCTTTCGTCTTCATCTTTGTTCATCATTTGTTCTTTACTCATTTTCATTCTTCTTCACGCTCCATTACAGGCTTCGCCATATCTATTTGTGAATCTACCGGGTACACTACATGAAGTGGGAATTCTACGTTAAACAACCAATGTATATCGTGGTTCTTCCATAACTGGAACCCGGAGTTGTTGTAGCCATCCTTGCTCAACATGTTATTGTCAATCAACAACTGCTTGTGTTCTGATAGGAGATTAAACATCTCTTCGACATTCACCATACCGAATCCATCACCCATGTTGTTCAACCGTTGTCTTATGAACAAGTCAGCGAGTGTCCAATACTCATCGTTCACTTCAATGGGTACATCATCACCATCGTAGTTGCTTTGCAGTATTGCTATCAGTTCATCTTTATCCATCTGTGTACTCATTCTTTCTCACGCTCCATTATACCATAGGACATTACCGCAATTCTTGTTGCCGCATTCTATCATGACCCAACCTTCATCCTCGTCAATCATTATTGCTTTGATGGTCGTGTGTCCAGCCTTACAACCAAACACCCATTCACCAGCCCACAGATTTATGTGACCTGTGCCTTTCTTTCTTCGTCTTACATTGCTTTCATATACGCTCATTTTGTTTCACCTTCTTCGTTTGTTCTTTCTCTCTTCATATGCAGACGCCACATAAGCACCTCATCATGAAGGTCACTTTCTCTACGGGCTGCTGCCACTTTCTCTGTTGATACCATTCCAATCAGTTAACTAAATAGAGCATTCTTTATAACCAAATCAAATCAAACCGATAGACTCACGCTCAAATACACACATGAATAGACATGTAATTGGGCAGGTATTATTGTAATGATTCATTGTTATCTCTATAGACATGAAACATATTGTTCCAACGCTACAACATTCCAACCATTCCAAGATTCAACCCCCTCTATACATACATACTATACTTATTATTATTATCTATGTAAGTAATAATGAAACATTGTAAACATATACTCTCCCCCTTTAGGAGCGTAAGTCTATACTTGTATTCCCCTATACGTGTATAGAGATAGTCAAATCATACTCGATGAGCGTATGGGTCTAGCATAGACAATGAGAATAGTATCATGCTTTATCATAGGCGTACCCGAATCCACTGCTCTCTCGCACAGTTCAAACTATTTCCCCAACCGTATGGTTGTGCGGAAACGTAGTGAGCGTAGGGTGGATTCGGGGCTACGAATCGTGCAAGGGTATGCCCGCAAGCGTGTGAGCCAAGCCAAAAAAAAGCCCCCCAACCCGCAAGGGTCAGGGGGCGTAGGGCTGTGGGGGTGGGAAGTGAGTGGTATGAAAGTACCATGTTCCACCACCCCCACGTTAATGGTTGGCAGCACTGCCAACCGTGAGAGGGGAGAGGATAGCCGCACGACTCTCGCACTTTGCTGACTATGCACACCATCGACTTACGATTCCACTCAAACATGTGTGGGTGGCTGCGAGTTGGTTGCTGTCGAGCATGGGGTTGTCGTGTTTGTGGCTAGAGCCTCAGGGGGTGTGCAGGGGGGAACTTCAACTGTTGTGCCTCGTCACAGACGCGCCAGTTCCCCCCCGCACGGGGTCAGTTGCTCTCTCACGCTCAGATGAGAGAGGCTAGTGTGGTCTTGTTGAGCAGGGACGCTTGAGCCTCGTCCATGACTCCCGCAGCCACTACTGCGGCCACAAGTTCCACCTTGGTACTCTCGACCGAGAGCACCTTCTCAGCGTGGGTGGCTATCTGTGGGGTTGTGCCTGTGAGGTTCGCTATGATGGCCTCAAGGTCTGTGCCTGTGCTTGCAGGTGCAGGTGCAGGTGCAGGTGCAGCAACGCCGTGAGCGGCTAGGAAAGCCGCCACTTCGCTACCAACTGCCTGAGGTGCTGGGGCAGGTGTGGGGGTGGATGACTCCACGGTGGGGATGACCCCGCCGTTCTTGAGCACACGGAGAATCAAGGCTTCTTGCTTGATTTGCTTGTCCGTCTTCCACCAGTCAGCGTCAACTGCACGGAGTACGGCGTTCATGGCCTTGCGTCCGAAGCCCCTGTATAGGGACTCCACACTTGTGTGCATCCTCTTGGGTGCAATCATCTGCGGGTCTTTCCCGTGTGTCTGCGTCAGTGCTGCACGGAAGGAAGTGATGTCCTTCGTGTAGCCACCAGCATCTCTCATGCTTGCAAGTATGTCTGCAAGGTTGTACGTGAACACTTCGTCAGTGCCAGTACGCAGAGGGCAGTGTCCGTGCATGTAGATGCCTGTCAGGGAAACCGTGGTGGAACCACTGGCTTCTGCCTGTAGACATGCTGCATACACAGTGTCTGCAACAACGGGGCGGTCGTTCTTGGGGCTGCTTGGGTCTTGTGATGGTGCTGTCATCAAACTACCTAATTATAGCATTCTTTATAACCAAATCAAATCAATGTAGTACCCCTTGCATACGGTGTATGAAGTGTGTGTAAAGAGGGCATATGCTACGCCCCAACCGTATGGGTAGGGGATGAATGGGCGAAGGGATTACTTGTGAGCGTGGTGCTAGTGGAGCGTCATGCTACTGTTGAAACCAGCGTAAGGGGTGTGGTTGGAGCGTGGTTGTAGCGCACACGTTAGCACATTTGCTAGACTTCATGCTTGCACCTGTGCGCGACCCTTGCAACGCTCCAACGCCCCAACAACCCAACCCCTTGCGCCCACAACACCCCCCTTACAACCACCCCTTGCGCTTCTTAGAAGGAGTGATAGCCCTTGCGCAAGCCCTTGCGCTCTTTTAACCGCACACGGACGAGCGACAAATTTTTCATGGAAAAGACTTTTTTGGATTGTTGAAGCCCCCTTAGAAAAAAATTGTAGAAAAAAATTGATAACGACCACCCCCATCCCCACACCATGAGTGATGCGTTCACTGAGGCATGGGATGTGCTCAAGATGGGGTTTCCACCCTCAAGCAGCGCACCGCCTTCCGGCCCCTCGTCACCGCCTTCTAAACCACCAAATGGTGGAGGACAGGAGGAATACTCGCACAAGGACTTGGATGCCGAGTCCCTCATTGATTTTCTGATTCAAACATTGCACATGGATTACCAAGATGCGAAAGTGTTGGTAAATCACCATAAAACCAAAGAATTGGCAGGTGCTAGTCAGAGAAAGGCCAAAGCCGCTGCACAAGATACAGTTGATGAAGCCCCTCCTAGTCCCCCATCTCCGCAAATGGGTGGCTTCTGATGACAGCATTCGACAAGGCTTGGAGAGTTCTGAAAACTGTCTATTGTGACCATTGTGGCGAACCCGAAGATAAGCAACCATTTGATGCAGTTACTAATATGCCTGTTGATTTTGATTCGGGGAATGCTGGGGAAAGTGCCGTTCTTTGTCCTTCATGTCATAAGGAGTTGGGAATATGACAGCATTCAACAAGGCTTGGAATGTCCTCAAAGAAATCATAGACATGCACGAATACCCAAAGGGTTCGGGTAATTTCATGTCTCTAGAAGAGATGATACATGCTAGAAACGCAGATGCTAGGCGAAACTTACAAACAGTGAGAAGTCCAAACTACTCCAAACACTCTACCAATCACCAATACTATCCTATCCAAAACTTTAGTGAAGACGCTTCCCACACTCCATCTCAAGAAGAATTAGAAGCAGAGGATGAATGGATGAGAAATAATCTTGATTCATACTATCAGAACAAGAATTACGTCAAAAATAACATAATGGTTGACTCAAAAACAGGTAACTACGACCCTAATGACCCTGAAGGTTGGCATCCAATGGGGGATTATTGATATGGATTCAACGATAATTTTGTTAACAGTGGGAATACCTGTTCTAGTTGTTGGATTAGTGTTCGCTATGGTCTACACATCGCAGTGGTTGACTAGTCTGTTGTTCAGTCTAAACACCTCTATGGACGATATGTACATGGGCGAAGAATAAAGGATTTTATAGAGCAAAAATAAGTAAAACCATGAAAAACGGTTATTAGAAACGCTTATTTATGGTTGATATGTCGTATGTTTCCCGATGGAGAGTACCTCAACGCCCTTTGAGCGGGCTTGGCTGCTAATCAAAGGACAGCCTCTTAACCACCCTTTCACTAAGGAAGAGAAGACATTTATCAACACCGTTTTGTATACCGCTATGGGTGGTTCAGACGAGATTAGAAAGAGAGAAGCAAAGGCACTTTGGATTGAGTTTTTGAATCAAAACTAAAAAGCCCACCGCCCTCTGCGACTCTGTGTATTTGCGACTTTACGAAGTTGGGCCAAGAGATGGGTTACAAATCCTATCTTACGAAGTCCCTTTGCAAAAGCGTGAGCAATTGATTAGGATGCTCAGTTGGAGCGGATTGAAAAACATAGAGGTGGGGAGTTGTGTATCGTCCTCGGTTTTACCCATGAGGGATAGTGAGAAACTCAGTACGAACAAGAAAGCGCACTATTCTATGCTTGTTCTCAGTGAAGGTGGTTTTAGTCGAGCCACCAGTAGTGGCTTTGAAAATATCAATATTAATTTGTCCATGAACCCTAGTTTCAACCTCAAAAACCTGAATAAGAACTACGATGATGTTCTGAAGATGTACCTTAAGATGTTGGATGGTTACGATAGGAACAGGGTTCGTGCCTATATCAGCCATGCTTTTGATAGGAATATGAGTGACAAGGACATAGATGGCCTCATTATGGACGTTTCAAAGGTGTCTAACACGATTGTGTTGTGTGATACCGATGGAGATGCCGATATAGAAGTTTTTAGAGAGCGGATAAATAAGTTCATAAAACCAAATTTTTCAATAGCACTGCATTTGCATAAGGGGAACGGCAATTACATGGAGAAGGTGCAGATAGCGTATGAGTTGGGTGTTTGTGAGTTTGATACGAGCATAGCCACATTCGGCGGTTGCATCAACGCCAATAACCCAACTGCCAACATCTCTACAATTGAGATGATTAAGTGGGCTGAGTCGAAGTACATACCACTAGAGGGTAAACTAAACTTGGACATTTTACAAGAAGCACAGGATTTTGCTCTCTTATTGGCCGAAACTACTGCTAGTGGTCTGCGAGCCTGATGCCTTGTCCCTTGTCCTCATCATCATCTCATGGGTCTGTGCGTCATCTTGCTTTTGTTTTTCTTTCATATGTTCCATAGCAGCATCCATAGGGTTTTTCTGACCTATTTCAGTTACCTTTTCCATAGCCTTGTCCTTAGCATAATCTTTGGCTTGGACACCTACTTTCTTCGCACCCTCCATGAGTCCCTTTCGACCTGCTTGTGTGCCTACCGCCGCAGCACCTCTACCCAATGCTGAACCCGCTACTCTTGCCAAACCCATCAAAGCGGCTCCTATCGCTGGTGCGGGCATATGTAAGCCGATATAGCACAACATCAAAAACATGTTGCTCCTTCCGATAAGCATGAATGAAGACTTGGTATTAGTTCATAAAGCCAAGTCATACATTCAAGATAGGCCAAAAAGACTGGCGCAAGCAAAGGTTCAGAGGCTGGCTAGAGCAACCAAAAACAAGAAGACGAGGAAGCGATACAAGAGGAACTTGTCTAGAGGAAACATAAGACCTAAGATGCGAAGGCAAACAGGTTTGGTTAGGGTGGTGAGGCGCAGATGAGTCTTGATGAGCATGAACATGGGCCAATCACCGAATATCACGGAACTGTTGATTTACCCAAGGTTATCTCAGAGGGGATTAGAGGGGGAAGTCCCAAAACACGTTCAAAGCGATGGGTTCCTGAGGGTTTGAGAGAAGAGGATTTGATTTCCTATACTCATCCTGATAGGGATATGGCTTTGGCATTCGCACAAGACAGGGCGCAACGAATGAAGTTAGACCCGAATAAAGTGGGTGTTGTTGGTGTTAGAGGGGGTAATTTACCCAAACCAGTAGAACTCCAAGAACCTCAAGGCGGTGTCTTTGATGGTACAAACAGTTTAGTCAGACCCGGTGGTATCTCACCCGAATACCTGATTCAAGCATCTGAGGATAAGATGAAGCCGAAGAAGAAGGGAATTGTTATGATAATCTCGGTTGGCCCAAAAATGCCACGTAAGCCCACAGATGAGTCTACACCCGATAAAGAAGTCAAAAAGGCCATACCTGAAGAGTGGGATGAACAAGTTGATGTAAATAATAACACATCACTTAGAATAATACCAAGAGAGTTTTTGAGCACAGCAGCCCAACCTGTACCTGTGCCTACAGCAAGACAAATAGAAACTAACCCTACGGTAAGAGCAGAGCCGGGTTCGACATTTCGTTGGGAAAATGAATTACAAGATGCACATATCAAAAACCCGGATAGGGGCTACAAACCTTTACCGGGATTTCTAGAACAAGATTATGGAGGGCGACAAATATCAGGCACATGGGTTGCCCCATCTGATTTACATTCAATTATGAACCCTGATTATTCTTTCAGTAGGGATAGAGATTCTAATTATTTATTGGTTGATGACACACCCAATTTTTATCGAACTAAAGATGAAAATATAGAGGGGGCAAAGGATGTATCTGAAGGTTTTCAATACGCCGATGAACAAGGTAAAGCGTTTGACCCTGAAGATTTTTACACTTTACCATTTCCACCCGATGTAAGTCCGATGGATATTAAACATGTTGCACATAATATGGCTATGGGTAAAACTCTACCTGAACACGCTTCAACTAGATTAAAGGAAATAGAAAAGTTGTTGGAAAGGTTGAACTTACCCCTCACAGGTGGTTATGAGCAATGGATGGAAAACAAAAGAAGGCCAACCAATACCCAAGAAGCAATAAATATGGGTATAATCCCTGAAGATATTCTTCATAGAAAGAATGATAGAATAATCACAGGTAATCCCATGAACATAGCATTTCAACTGTTGAAGGGGCGCAACCTTTCACCAGCAGCACGTAAACACAAGTTGGAATACGATACAAAATACCAGTCTAGCCCGAAGCGAATCAAATATCGGGTTGATTTGAACCGAGAGCGCAGACGCAGGGGCATCTACGGTTCAGGTAACGGCAAAGATGTGAGTCATACGCAGGGTGGTAAACTCACTTTGGAGAATGAACACGATAATCGGGCTAGACACTTCAAGGGTAAAGGCACACTTCGCAGAGTTAAGGTGAAGAAATGATTACTAACGCTTTCTTGTCTCTTCTACCAAAGTGGTTGAGGTTATTATTCTAATTATTCATTGTTATCTCTATTACTAATAATAATATAATTATTCTCTATAGAAGGAATAATGAAACATTGGAAATATACCGGACGCTATTATCGGATATTTCAAATACTAACCTCCTATGCGGTCTAACTAGAGGTCATTACATGGATTGGAACGGTGATGGAGAAATAGATAACTCAGAATTAAGATTAACAGGACTAATTTTAGCACAATCAGCACTCATTGGAGTGGCAGTGGGAGTATTTGACTCCGGTATTTGGCTGCCAGCAGGTCAGACTGAAGACTCTTGGGTTAACGGTATGACTTATTCTATGGCTGCTTTGGCGGTTCAAATCGTTGCTTTCTACATATTCAAGATGTTCTTTGAACAGTCAATGCGACAGAGAGTTAGTATGCAGAATCGTCAGAAGGAGTATGAGATGAGGATTCGTGGTATGCAGGGCGACCACGAGCAGAGAAGAATGGAACTCCAATTGAGAGTACAAGAAATGCAGTTAGAAAGAGATTTGGCTGCTTTCAAACAGAATCCACAAAGTGGATATTTCCAACAACCCGCTACACCGCCTGAGATACAAAACACACCTACCCCTTCAGGTGCTATGAGTCTAGGTTTAGACACTCTATCGCATCAACAAATAGTTCCCCCTAGAAACTTAGAGTCACAAAGAGCGGCTGATTGGGCTATGCATAACGAAGTAAAATCAAATCAAGAACTTCATCAAATGGCTGATGAAATAAACGATAATGGGGTACGTTTGAAAAAGGATGGCACTCCTGACTTGAGGTACAAGTCTTAGGGGAACTGACGATGGTAAAGATATTCAAGACACCAAAAGACGACTCTGTGGAAGAAACATTACGAGCCATGCACTTGGCTAATACTTTCGATAACACATATGAGTGGACAGTAGGTTGGGTTAGGACAATAATAGTGGCGGGTGTTACCGCATTGGCTGTTAGTGCTCTTGAATCCTACTCTGATTTCACTCTATGGGGTTGGACAGTCGAATGGTTTTTTGGTAAGGTAGCAGACTTAGGACAATGGATGACTGACTTAGTGAGTTGAAGTCAATGTCCATGACTGGTAGTGTATTGGTGGGGGCTGCTCTTTGGGGGCAGAACGTATACAATGCTTGGCGTCCTAGAAAGGTAGGAATCTACGGAACTAGTATGGTGGGTAAGACCACTCTAGATAGATACATGACCACTCCCGGTGAGATGGAAGAAATCTCTGAAGAGGAAAGAACTTCACATACCAAGATACTAGGTAAGTATCTACTACCAAAACCCACTAGAAAGAGGGTAAAGTGGCAAGGAGAGAGAAGATTGGTTCATTCTGCTGATATGGGAGGACAACAGAGATTTTGGAATCTTTGGATGGATGACGCTGTTGCTAGACAAGTTGAAGCCGTTGTCTACATGTTCGATGATAGAGCATTCAAAGGCGGTGGTGAAGGAATAGAGCAAGTAGCCGGATTCAAGTTCCTTGTGGATAATCTAATACAAAGGCAGTATCGTCACAGAAACCTGAGAAGTTGGTGGAAGGGTAGAAAATATGTACCTAAGGTAATCATGCTTGTAGCCAATAAAGCAGATAGATTCTTTGATGAAAAGGCCGCTAGGCTATGGCCTCAAGGTAGGATAGGGGAGCATAAGATATTCGACCCTTTCAGGGATGATTTGATTCGTTTGCAGAAAGCAGGTATACCAACCAAGAGGTCTTTCATGGCTACTAGAATAGGTTGGAATGTAGAGCCGACCTTAATCGAACTTCTAACATCGTAGGTGAAAAAATGAGTAGAAACAAAACAACATTGGTAGGCACAGGGGGTGGCTCTAAGAGTTTGAGAACTACAGTACCATCTTGGATAGTAGAACAGTTTGGCATGAAATCGGGAAAAAAGTTGTTTTGGAGGCTTGAAACAGGTGATAATGGCGAATTGTATATCAAGGTAAGGCCGGAGCGATAGACATGGTTTTGGATGTACCCGATGATATGTACCGTCAAATAACGGCTAATAGACTTCAACCAAATCAGTCTTTGGCGAATGTTAATGAAGCCGCTATGATGGCTTTATCCCAACAAGGGAATCGCAATTTGAATTATGCCTCCTTGATGGAGCAAGCAGTAGCACAACAACAGATGCAAGCAATTGCTCAAACTAGGAATCTAGAAGTTCCTAAAGTCAACTTCTATCCTAGTACACACCCCGATGCTAGAAAAGCACGAAAACAGGATATTAAACAAGCGTATCGTTTGTTAAGCCCAGCAAAAAGATTCATCTTCAGCCCCGCTAGGTTGGTTGGAAGGAAATACATTTACAACAAGCAAACCAATCTATGTGTTGTGGATGGTTGTGATTGTGCTGAATTAATAAAAACCGATAACCTCTATCAGAGAATAACAGATGATGAATCAGGTAGAAGCCTTTGGGAGATGTATTGGAACAACCCAATCACGGGAGAAGTAGAGGCTTTCTTAGCGCAAGACAAGGTAACTAGCGGTAGAAGGATGAAAGGCACATACTGTCCTGAGCATCTTCATCTGTATCATTTACTATGTAAGTGGGAAGCGGAAAAGGAAAGAGAAGACGAGTTGAATCCTTCTCGTTTTCGTGATAGAATGAGAAAGGGAGTTAGTTTAGTTACAGTACCTGTAACCGCTTTAACAACTACACAGAAACCCAATCATGGTTTAGTGGAGAAGTATCAATCGTTTTTTGAAGAGATTACAAGAGATTCGGCTAAAACCAAGGGAATTAACATATGGCACATACCAAATCCCGAAACCAATAACAACGACATTACAATGATACAATTCGATATGAGGATGTTTCAAAAGGAGATATTTGAGGCTTCACAACCAACACCTGCCTTCTCTGCTATGATGAATAATGCTACTATACCCCAAAATAACCAACAGCCTCAAACACTAGCACCTGTGCCGCCAGCACAAGAGGTGGTTCAACAATGACGCTGGGCATAGCATCACAAACTCCCCAAAATACTGGATTTTCAGGCTTGGGTTTGACCGCCTCCCCTACTCAACAGGTAAACCCTTTTACAGCAACACAACAGCCGCAAAACCCACTAGTGAACGGGGTGATGGCGGGTGCTGGTTTCAATCCGGCATATGCACAAGCCCCTGTAATGCCCCCATCTGAAACACAGATACTTGCTGCTATGATGAATACCATACAACCGATTGATAGATTCTTCATTGGACAGAGTATGCCTGTATTTGTGGAAATGATTTCCAACATCACTGCTTTCTCTATCCTCAATATACTCAAGAACTCAACTTTCAAGATAGATGATGATGGGAATATGAAAATGGACTTATCTTCACTACCTAGTGATTTGCAGACCCTTTCTGCTGAGAACATCATAGCACAGTTGAACACACTTCAGAACATGTCACAACAGGCAGTAACATCTGCTTTACAAGAGAGGGATAGAATAATTGCTATCTCCGAACAGAGTTTGTTACAAACAGCATTAACAGGTGCTCTAACAAATGAGTCATTCCTAGAAAATGCGGGTAATGCGGTAGGAACAACTGCCCGAAGTTTCTTTGGACTAAGGTGAGATAAATGAAATACACGCCAACCGAATACATACCAAAAGAATTAGCAGAAGTTTCAATGCACTTTTTCTCTCCAAGGAGAAGTGTAATCATAGATATGGTCATGGTGCAATTAATCAGTGCTATGATAATTGGGTTGCTAATTCTCTTGTTCAAGGGAGGACAATTGACGGCATCCGAAACTTCAATGTATATGGTTGGCATCTTTGTATCTTTTATCCTTTTAACCACTGTTTATGCTAGAATTACTAGATAGAATTATGAAAGGTACATAGTATCGTTCATCACATGGGGGATGCTGTTAGCAAACGCTCATGCGCCTTTTGCATGTCTTCTGAGAGAGAAATCTATGAAGAAGCATTGTTAAATGGCGATATGAACCCTAAGCAAATAGACAAGGAAATGGGTTGGAGAACCAACACATCTGAGAGACACTACAGAAACCATATGGGTGAGTTTCATCTCGCTTCTAATCACACTTGTAAATTATGTACAGACCCCTTGAGAGCGGAATATGAAAGTCGTTATTTTGCAGATGGGACAGAATCAGATGCGATAGCAGAAGAATTGCAGATACCTGAGAATAGTGTGTATCATCACATGAAGTTTCACTTTCAACCGTTGGTTCAGAAATCAGCAGCAAGCGAGGTTGCAATTCAAATAGGGGGTGAAATGACCACCTTGAGAACAAACGTAGAGAGACTCAATCAAAGACTCAATGACTACCTTGATGAAACCAGCGTTCACGAAGATGGCTTTGTTAGAGATGCTGTTACTCTCCATAAGGAAGTTCGGGAATCAATCAAAGACCTAATGAAGATGGAAGACCAATGGGGTACTAAGAGCGATACCCCACAGATAAATCAAACAATAAACGTCTTGAAAGTTGAACTATCAAAGGAGTCTCCTGAGACATGGAAGAGGATTAGAGAGTCCTTGTTGGAACATGGAGAGGATGCTCTTTGATTTCTATTGGGGATTTGATGCAGATAACTCATCCGGGTCATAGGCATTACAATTCTGATAATTCATTACATGATAGCGATTTACCTTTGTTCTTGGACTATTGTGTGAACGTCATAGAGAAGTTCAACTTCCATCATTTCAAATCTTATCAGAACAAGTTGGAGAATGTGGATTGCATAATTAAGATAGTTGATTTAACCACCCAACTACAACACACCGATGAACCAAAGGATGTTTTTGACATACGGGCTGAGTTGAGAAGAGAACTGTCTAATTTTGAGTATCTTTGTGATACAATGGCTAGGTGTTTTGTGAGTCCTAATTTTGTGATAGACTTCTATCATAGACTTGCCGATAAACTCAACAATGAAATAAAGGTATACGCGGGGTTGGACTATGACTGAGCGGAGCGTGGGCATCATCAAGTCCGGTATGACCGGAACAGGCTCCGACACGAGGATGTATTCACCTCGTTCAGAATCATCCCATATGTATCGAAATAACCACGAAGAGGACACTTATGGTATGGAAGATGGAAAAGTCCGTGATGATAAGTACGAGAAGAAACTTCGTGAAAGAGAAGAGACTAAAGAGAAGAAAAGCAAAATAAAACATATTCGTATCAAACCTAGTGATTTACCTAAGGGTGAAGATGAGGATAAGGAAGATAGGGAAGACGACTCTGAGAAGATTGACGCTGATAGAGAACTTTCAGCATTAACAGGGCCACCCGGAAATCTCGGTTTTGAGACTAGTCTTGCTATGGGAGCAAAGGGGCCGGGTGCTGCTGGTGGTAACATGTTTGCTATGGGTGAGAAAATGGACATAGTTCAATTACTCAAAGAAAACAATAAGAAAAGAGCGAAGCAGAGAAAAAAGGAGGCAAGGCAGAAATGGCGACCATCCACAGGTCAGTTCAAAACGGCTCCGGGCGGTTCTCTTGGGCCTAAAGGGGCTACAGGTCGTAGAGCCAAGGCTCAGAGAAGGGCTGTAAAGAGAGGAAGGCTAACGGGTATGATGGATGCTCCTAAAGCGGTTGAGATGGAACACAGAGGTGTTTCAGTCAAACAACCCATGTCCAAGTTTCCCGGTAAGTACAAGGAATATCAAGGTCAACAGGAAGCAAGGCGCAGACTAGGACAAGTAAGGTCGCCCACATCCTCACAAAGAAGATTCGGGCAGAGAAGTTACACCTCAGGTGAAACAGGCGGAGGTCGTTTACTTGGTGGTGTAGGAGTTCAGAAACCTAGAATCCACTCTCCTAGAATGGTATCTGCCAACACTAGACCACATTTGATGAGACAAAGTACCCCCTCTGCTGGGCTATCAATGGGTAAGATGGGGCTTCCTAGAATGGGAGCACCGCCTATGGCCGCTGCCTCACCACCCCCACCGCCTCCTAGAATGCCTGTAGACCCATCTCAAATACAGATGAGTTCCGATAAGGTGGCTGTAACCAACCTACTGAAAGCAAAACCAAGTCATGCCGACATAGTAGAACTAAGAAGCCTAGTAAGACAAATGAAAAGGGCTTTGAAAACTAAGGACACGACATCTAAGGGTATGGGTAACAAGGACACTAGTGGAGCAGGTGAAGACAAACCAAAATACAACTCCGCTAGTTTCAGAACCACTTCAAGACCCGAAGGCGCAACTGAGGATGCAACTGATTCTCAGGCTTTCGGGGTACACCCTCAGAATCGTGGAGGCCCAACTCCATGAACTTCATCAAAATATACAACACCATCTTAAGGAAAAGCGATGGAAACGTAATGTTTTGGGATGGACAATACCACGCACAAAGACATCCCCCTGAAGAAGCGTTTAATTCTCCTGACCCTAGAATACCCCATATACACGCCCCACCTTTTGCTCACACGGGTGGACACGGCGAAAAAGAAACAGGTATGCCCGGTGTTGGTAATCTAATCAAGGGTGAGTTTCGTTTGGAAAAAATTGGTGCTAAGGGGATTCCTGTTTGGGTTGACGAATTAGGCGGAAAGCACTATCATGGTATAGACGGTGTTGCTCATCATTACGACAAACTACTGAAAAAAGCGGGTATTGAGGGAGATGCTATAGAGCACATAGAAGAGGCAATTAGGCGCACCAATGCTGATTATGGAGAAAAATCGGATAACCATTTACCCGCTTTCCATGACCCCCGTTGGAGACAGATAGCACTCAGTGATTATCAAGGCAAGAATGAAGAGGGTAATAGAACACACTACATAGACCACAATGGAGAAAAGAAATTAGTTACTGGATATACAAACTCTCACAAGGACACTAGCCCTTATGGTACGTTCATTGACTCTCTATCCGTTCCTTATCAAAAACACCTCAGAGATGTAGCAGTGGAGAACGGTATAAACCCCGAACTCATAGGTGGTAAGTTAACTCATTTCTTGAAATACCCTCATATTAATCGTAATCTGCTTTCCTATGCCTTACACCCGGAAGATGGTACTCACGTTCATAATGGTCATACTTTTCCTCAAGGGCATTTCAAGGGTGGAAAAGGACATGCTGGTAATGAGCAGTTGATAGATAATATCAGGTCTATGGGTCATAATGTTGATAGAAGCCTTGATGGAATTGGTGCTCATTCAGGTGCAGCACACAAATTACCTGCTGACTTCTTCAGATTGAAGGCACAGGCGCATCATGGTGCTGGACAAGAGAAAGGTGCTTTTGCTGTGGCAATGAATGAAATCCTAGATACTTTCGATACCTCTCGTGTTGGGGAAGCACTTTCACAAGGTAGAATCAAACAAGCGATGAATCCTCTACAACATCCCGCTTTGATGAATACAATGTTCAAAGGAGAGCCTCTTGGTCATTGGCTTACAGACCCCTCACTTAGACAAGAGTTGCTAACAGAACTACAAGGTACGGCTGCTTTCAATAAGTTGTTCGGTCGAACCACAAAAGGCTCAGTTCATCAGAGACTCATGGATGCTTACACAGAGCACCACACAGGTGTTCCCGATGAAGAAGGTTTAGAACAAATGGATTTTGGTGGATATAGAAGTACAATTGGAACTTTGAATGGGAGAAACGGAACTCATCATAGTGCTGGTAACATCTACGCACTGGCTATGTTGGCGGGAATTAACCCTGAGATGGGTAATGTCGTTGGTAACACAAATCTTAGAGATTCTCAATTACCTCCTGAGTTGGCAGCAAAACACGGAGTTAGATTACGAGATGAGGCTCCTGAGGACACAATGGAAAGAAGGAGGGTGTTGGAAGCGTTGCATGATTATCTAGGTGAGGCACAAGGCCATCAGACTAGAGTGCCTCTCCCTGCGGAACTCCCTAAGCAGGGTGTTACCTCACACTCGATTTCGGGCGGTCAGTATCAAGGTGGTACGTTGGCTGATTACATTCCTTACCAAGCGACTTACAATGCAGGGGGATTGGAAGATGCAGCAAGTCGAGCACCGGGTAATACAATACAACCCACTGTTAACCCATTAGCCACAACACAACTCGCTAAACCTGCCCCACAGACAGCGGTTATGCAACCACCCACATCGGTCAACATGGCTGGTAGTGTTGGGGTGCAACCCTCTGATATTACACAAGCAAGACAAGCAGCAGCCAATATGACTCCTGAGCAATTACAGAGAATAGCAGCCGCTGGTGGAACTAACATATCCACGCCGGAGCACATAGAGAGATTCAGGTCTGCTTACTCAGACCCGAACCAAAGATTTCTAACTGAATACATGAAGGGAGACACCAATATGTCCGGTGCTCAGGATAGAATCGTGAAGGCATTGGAAGATGTTCAGATGAAGGATGCTCTGAGCGATGACGAGGTTTTGAAGCATTTGAATAACTCAAAACTATCCATTGATTCATCTAATGATGTGGCTATCATTTCCAAGAAACTAGGACTAGCACCACAGGATGTAAGACTCATTTACAACGCTAAAGGGGATTGGATGAGACTCACGAAGTCCTTTGGTTACACACCCACTATCATCAAAGTGGTCAAGGCTTCCTTCAGAGGTGAGTCCGATGAGTAATGTCCTTGTTCTTAGAAAACAAGACCCTGTGCAAGCAACTATGGGTAGTCAGGGTTTTCAACCTCAGATAAATCTTACAGGTGGTAACAACATACCATACAATCAGTATTTGCCATCATGGGCGGGGGGTAGTCAGTATGACCCAAATGCTGGTTATACAGGCGCAAGACCTGATATTACAACAACAGGTGAAGGGGATAATGCGAGTTATGGTATTGGAACTAACCAATATGGAACTAAGGAAGAGGCTGAAGCGGCGCATGGTGCTGCGCCTAAATACAATTTAACGACAGGTCAGAAAATCATGGGGGGTACTGCTGCTGCCTTACCTGCGGCTTGGTCTATGCTTCACTCTCTATCTGATGATTCTCAAGGGGATTTATTCTCGGCTGCTGGTAGAGGTGCTATGAGTGGTATAGCGGCTAGAAGTGCGGCCAACTCAGCGGGTTTGGAATCAGGAGCGTTGAGTGCAGGGGCAAAATTAGACCCCGCCCTTGCACATCTAGGGCAGAAATGGACTAATTGGAGAGACTCTATCGCTGGTAGCACATCGGATAAAGTGGGTGAAGATAATGTTGATGCCGCTTTAGGAATACAATCAAATAATGACCCACAGCAAACAAACCTAAATCAATATGGTATGTTTACTAATCCTATGCACGAGAAATCAAAGCAAATAACAGCAGAGGAAGCACAAAAAGATGGAGAGCAATCTATGGAGATTGCGGAACCTCCTGTTAGTGCTGCCGAGATAGCCGCTGTAGATACAGGTCAAAAAATAATGGGTGAGAATAAAAGACAATTAACTCTTGACGAAGCCACAAGAATGGCTACAGGTGATACTAAAAATGCAATGTTCAAATCTAGAAGGCCGTGGAGTTACTACTGATGTCGGAAGACGTTGAAGCCTTTGTTCTAGAGATGGACAGGGAGATGAGCAAGAAGTCATTCAGATACTTCTTCGTAGACATCATGGGAATGCTCTTCAATCATCATCACGAAACTTGGCGTAAGGGTTTGGATGAGAACCAATACTACTGCGTCAAGGCGTCTCGTGACCACGGTAAGTCCGTGTTCTTCATGTCGTATGCCTTGTGGATAGCCGCTTTCAATCCCGGTACTCACATCATGATTTTCTCTCACTCTATGGAGCAGACTCTTGAGCATATGAGATTCATCAAGGGTAACATAGACAGGATAGACATTCTTCGTGATTTGAAACCAACATCAGGAAAACCGTGGGCAAAGTCATACTTTGAGTTGACTAACGGCTCTCGTATAATGGCTAAGTCGGTTGGTGGGGCAACTCGTGGTTTCCACCCTGATGTTGTTGTGTGTGACGATATTCTGTGGGGAACCACAGGAACTGAGTTGCAGAGAGCGGCAGATTGGTTCTATGGTGTTCTACTACCTGTTCTCCACCACAGTTCTAGGTTGATGATGGTCGGTACGCCATTCAGTTACAATGACTTGTACGCTGAGTTGGAGCAGAAGGAGACATTCTTGGTTGAGACATTCCCCGCTATAAACATGAAAGGAGAAGCACTTTGGCCTGAGAGGTGGAACTTGGAAGCCTTAGAGAAGAGAAGACTCTCCATGCCCGCTATACAGTTCAGCCGTGAGTATCTGTGTGAGCCGATTCACGATGTTGCGAGTATGTTCCCAATGGATATTCTAGAGAAGGCTAGAGATAGAAAATTGGTGTTGTTGGATAGGGCTGACACCAATTTCAATGAGGAAGGACAAGCAGACGGTGTATGGGGTCAGCACTTCATAGGTCATGACCCTGCCATATCCTCAGATAAGAATGCTGACTTCACCGCAATGACCGTTATGAGAATGATTCCTGATGAAGATGTAAAGCAGGTTGTTCACGTTGTTCATGAGAGAGGTATGTCGTCTATGGCTCAGAAGAGGATGATGGTTATTTTGAATAACAAGTTTCAACCCGATTTGATAGAACTTGAGGGAAACAATTTCCAAAGAATGCTTGAAGCAGAGATGAGAGAAATGGCGGCAGATATGCCGATTAAGGTATTTATGACCACTAGAACAAAAAAGGAGTCGCTCTTCATGTCTTTGTTACTCGCATTTGAGCAAGGCCACATCAAACTACCATACGGTAATGAGAGAAGCCGTGAGTACACACATAAGGTGGAACAGGAATTGAATCGTTTCGGTATGCAAAAGAATGGGAAATTGGAGAGCGTTGGTGTTCACGATGACTTGGCTATGAGCATAGCACTTGCTAATTGGGCTACTAAGGAGTTCAAGGGAAGCGTTGTACTACTAGATGATGTGATGGAGAACTTTGATAATTGGTTTGACTCAAATGCAAAGAATAACAGCGGGTGGATGGTTCCATGAAAAAAAGATACAATACAACTACGATAGAAGATGATAACACTAGTTTTACTTACAAATGCTGGTGATACTAATGTCTGAACTCTTTTCTTCTACAGGAGAGGGTTGGTTTGAGACTCATATGGGTTGTTCTGCTTCAGACATAGTTAAGAGGCTTAGAAAAAATAGAAGAGTTAACAAGGGGCAGAAAGGGGATATTGACGATTTGATTGGTGATATTCGTACAATCAAATCCTTAGAGTTTGATACTACTTTGGGTATGCACCCTTGGTTAGAGGATTACAAAGATGTGGTGAAGTCATTCTCCCCCTCTGAGAGAGACATGAAGGCTCTTAGGAAGTTTGGTGATACAAGACAGGTAACGCTACAAAGAGCCTGTATGCAATGGAATCAGTCTAATGAAGTTCTGAAGATGCTCGATGAGTTTGAGGGTGTATGGAGTCAAGACGATAAGGATGCGTGGGTGAAAGCCATGCAACAGAAGAAAGACGCAAAGAAAATTTGGAAAACCACTCTACATCAGATAGACAGATTGAATGAGAAGGACGCAGAAATTATTGCGAAGAGTTCTGCTTTGTTGGAGAGAAATGGCCCAATGACCTCAAAGGCAATCTTTCAAACTCTACATGAGGATAAAACGATAACCAAGAGTATGACTGTAGGAAAACTCGGAAAACTACTAGCAATGTATGGAGAAGAATTGGATATTCTAACAGGTAACACACGCTCGACATTCGTGAAGGCTGATAATCACGGTCTTATACTGAAAGACCCCTATTCGTATGCTGCTGGATTTCTAGATGCAGATGGTTACATCAGCATAACAGGTAGGGGAGAGCCGAGGGCGGGGTTTATTGCCACAGGAACTAGAGGGAGAATACACTGTGAACATCTACAGAAGACCCTAGATTGTGGTATATTGCAATTAGACCAAAAGGTGTACAAAGACAATCAGAGAAGTCAACACCGTTTACAATTCTATTCTAAAGCGGATATTAGGAAGTTGCTATCATCTCTTCTTCCACATTTGCAAATGAAGAAAACACAGGCGAAGGCGGTACTAGCCTTCATTGATGAAAAAGATGGTATGAGAAAAGAAGAACTAAAGAAACTTGTTAAGTACAGCAATTGGTCAGACGATACAACCAAGTCTGATGCCTTGCTCGCACAGTGGGGCGTACAGGCCGATAGCGTAGCAAAATGGGCGGAGGGATTGTAATGGCAGACGATGAAAGTAGAATATCTCGTTTCTTATCTAGTATAGCAAGTCCCTTCCGTAGACGTTCAACTCCTGAACCAACAATGCCTCTCTACACGACAGGTATTCAAGAACCCGTGATGGCTCAAGGTATTACGCTACCTGCCCTTTATGCGGTTGCTCAGGAAAATCTAGTTCTAAGGACTATTGTATCGAAACTAACACAAGAGATGTTTAGGCGTGGTTACTATTGGGAGAAGAAGTTTCAGTTTTGCTGCGAGGCTTGTGGTGAGGAATACAGTGATAGCGTTGATGTTTGTAAACTATGTAATTCCCCCGTAAGACCACCCGATGTGGAACAGATGCTTTATCCAAAGTGGTTATTGAAGCAAGAGAACTCAATGGAACAATCCTTCTTACACATACTCTATGAGATAGAAAATGATTTGAATATCGTTGATGATGCTTTCCTGATAATGATTAAGGAATATCATGTAGACCCCGAAACGAGTGAGATAGCATTCTACAGAATAAAGGAAGTCATAAGAGGCGACCCCATTTTCATGAGAATAGTTTCTGATAAGAGAGGGGTAAGAGGTGGAAGGTACAAGGTGTGTACTCTTCACAGAGATAAGGTTTCATATCCCGGTCAAGAGGAAGTTTGCGAGGTTTGTGGTAACGAGATGCAAGATGTACATTATGTGAACATGGCAGGTAGTGGCAAAACTCAGTATTATGTTGAAGGCGAAGTAATACACATTAGCAAATACAATCCATCCAAATTGTATGGTAAGAGTCCTGTTAACACCATGTGGAGACAAGCAATGTCTCTTACTGCTATGGATAACTACATTTACACTGCCTATCAAAAGAGAAGGTCGCCAAAAGGAATCATTTCAGTTACCACTGATAATCTAGAGTCAATGAAGTCGTTTTGGAAGGCCGTTGATGAGAAGATGGAGCGTGACCCCCATTACATTCCAAAGGTAGGGATTGAATCTTCTACCGGGAGAGGTGGCGTTAATTGGGTCAAGTTCATGGACACTCTTGAGGAAATGCAGTATATGGCTGTGAGAGATGAGATACGCGCAAGAATGTCTGCTTTCTACGGAGTTAGCAATATATTCATGATAGACAATGGTAAGAGCGGTGGTTTGAATAACGAGGGTATGCAAATACTCGTAACTAATAGGGCTGTTGAGTTTGGTCAGAAAGTGTATACAGAGATTCTATTCCCTAGATTGCTAAAGCAAATGAATGTTACAGATTGGAAGTTAACCCTTTATCCAAATGAAGAAGAGGATGAAATTACTAGATTACGCCGTGATGAAATGGAAGTTAACCTAGCGCAGAGAATGACGATGCTTGGTTACAAGCCTGAACTCATGGAAGAGGGAGATAGAGACATCAGATTCACTTACAAGAAATTAGACCCTCAACAAGCAATGGGTGGAGCACCGCCCGGAGCACCGCCCGGAATGCCACCCGGAATGCCACCTCAAGGAATGCCGCCCGGAATGCCACCTCAAGGAATGCCGCCCGGAATGCCACCCGGAATGCAACCGGGGATGCAAAGAGGGCCGTTACCGCCGGGGATGGTAGCACCCGGTGTTGTTAATCCCGGTGGTCAGGGGGTAGGCATTAGAAATCGTGGGCCAGCATCACCTCAATCTAGAACAAGTATGGGTTCAGGTTCTCCAATAACCAGTGTTCAACAGAGGGGGCCACAACCTACGATAGCACAAGAGAATCAGAAAAGAATAGGCGATGCAGGGCGGATAAAGGGCGCATAATTAAGTATGGGTATAGTGTGGGCTACAGCAGGGTCGGTATCATGGAACTACAGAAAATGAATCCAATGGCAATGAAACTTCACCTTCATGTGGAGAATCTAACCAAGTGCTTAGAAGACAATGACTCGGCTAGTAGTAGGCATCATTTGAATGAGATTATCAAGTATGCAGACTTCATGCAGAGTGATTTGACGAGTGAAATACGCAAGAGCGAGAATGTTGAAGACTATGCTGGTGTAAATCAGTATGCGGGTGGTGTACCTGTTGTAAAATACAACGAGAGGGGGACAAAGTTCGACACAGAACAGAGATTCTCTGTTTTGAAAGGAACAGTCATCCCATCTCGCACCAACACCAATATGCGTTCTGTTTCAGGCACATACGGTAGAAAAGTGGAGTGAAGGAAATGAGTGAGAGTAAATCTGATAGTGCTCAGAAACTATTGAACGCTCTCATTAATAAAATGGAAGACATGGATAATAGAATGGTTTCTATGGAGAGGGAGATGAACTCACCTCACAAAATACTCAAGAAAGCGGGTTATGTTACAATGCGAACCCCTATGACTGAAATATCACTTAATGATGGATTCAGGGGAGAGGTTGCTACTGATGACCAAATATTGAAGTCACCACAGAAAGAATATAGCAACGAAGAGATTCACAAGATGTCTTGGGAAGAGATTCACGAGATGGCTTCAGATTATGAAGAAAGAAAGGAGTTGTACTAAGATGGGAAAACCAAGATTTACAGAAGTAAGCGAAGAAGTAGCAGACATGTTCTTGAAGGCTAATGCTATAGCAGACCGAATAGATTCATTGGAGAAAGCCCAACCTGAGTATTCTGTGAGTTTCAATACAAAACCACAAGAGATAATGTTGGTTTCTGAAACAGGTGGTCAAACAAGAAACTCACATTACACTACCAATAATCACCTCTTAGATTCAGATGATGTAGCGAATAAAGGTGCTAGGAGATTTAGTGTAAATCTTGATGCTCTCTCACCCAACATGAATCCTCAGGGGTCGCCCGCAAAAGGTCATCTTACTGAGGGATGAGTGTGAAGGTAGGCATCATTAAAGGAGTCACAAGCACAAAGCATTGTGAGTTATGTGGTGGTAATTCTTCCACCGGGTGTTTAGCACCTGAGAATCAAGGCGAGAGTATTTCGACTTGTTCTATTAGTGGAAACCCCGCACTTGGAGGGAGGTGAATGAGTGGATTCAGACCATACATTTCATCTTCAATCAAGAAGTAATTTACTAAAATCGCTTTTTTTGGGCGATGATGATGTTGATTATGAATTGGGTGAATATACATCATCTCTAATCAATTTGTTAAACAAGGGTTTGTATGAAGAGAATTGGGTTGATAGATTCTTCATTAATACCTCGTACTCTCTTTTGAAGGATGAGGATGTTAAAAGGCGCATCTTAGATTTGGATAGTTTCAGAGAAATGGAAGAAGGGCTTTCGTCTGAAGGTGAAGAGGCAAGGCGGAAAAAAAGAGAGGGTGTCAAAGAAGGAGCATTTTCCGGCTCGATTAGGGATGAAGCACCTAATCATAGATGGGTTGGGAGACACGTAGTAGGAAGAGGGAGCATGGCTTCAAAAGTGCCTAGAGTTACTACCGATAAGGGTTCGTATAACCTCAATCCTTTTTCTAGTGAGATTCACCCGTTGTGGAAGAAGAACCCAACTAGTGGTTATCCTGATTTTGTTCATATGTTAGAGGACTACTATCTTTCCAGTGAGGATGATGTTCCTATATCGCAGAGACACGGTGAAATTGAGATGAGGCATAATGCTTATCATAAGAAAAAAGATAGTGTTGCATTGGGTAATCAGTATCTAGGTGATTTGTCTGCGCTTGGAGAAGGGCATGGTGCTCTTGAGCATTCTCTATATGAGAGAGCGTATAGCAAATGGAAGCAAGATAATCGAGAAGATGTTGATAAGATGATTTCCGAGGGAGCAAACCATAAGGATGTGAGAAGAGCACATTTCAGACACGCTGCTGATGAGTGGGTTGGAGATAATTTTCAAGAGGTAATGGGTAGCAACCTAAGGGATAATGAACTATACAAGGATATTCAGAAATTAATGAGAGAAGGGAAGTTCAATAACGAAGAAGACGCTATGGACTATCTAGTTAATTATCAAAACCCGGATAAATACAATCAAAGTCAGATTGATAATTACAATAAAGAACAATACCCACATGGTGAGCGTGAAAGACATTCGCATAAACTAGGGTGGATGGGTTTTAATCTAGGTTTGGAGTGGTTGTCTCCAAAAGAGAGAGAAGATGTTATCGGCCATTTAATGGAACACGGTAGTGATGGGGAAGAAGACCATCAAACTCACATTACGTTGGATGATGGTGTCAAGATACCGATGGGTAGATTCAAGAGGAATCTCATTAAGAGAGCAACGCCTGAGATGCTTTGGGCTATTGGAAGCCCTGATAGGGCTTTACCTAATACCAATGCTCATCCTGAGCATTTAGATGATGATATAACCCCCCATAAGGGTAACACTCGTTCCGTTGGAAAGGCAAGAATTAACCGCCTCAATGATGCCTTAACAAGTACATCAAAATACATAATTGGTAAAGATGACGAAGGTAATCCGATAGGTGATGAATGGAATGAACATGTTACAAGCACATATGGGGGGAGAAAAACAGTTACCAAACTAGACCAATCAATACTCAACCAAATCAACGAGAGACTTCTAAAAGCCATGTATGGTGAGGATTTCTTGGGAGAAAACCCTGAAAAATTGGAGAAACTTAGAGATAAGAACAGACTAGACCATCTACCCTTAACAGAAAATGAAGCATCTGATATAAAGAATAAACATCAAGAATTGGTGAAAAAGGCATTACACGCGGGCGATTTTCATGTAGACTATGATAGTGACCCTGATGGTTTCATAAGCCCGGAAGAAGCAAACAAACTTGATGCGAGGTTGTTACATAGCGTTCTCAAGACGTTTTCTAGCAATGTTAAGAGAAAGGATAGACGACATGTATTCCATTCGGGAGGTTCTAGGGAAGACTTGGAAAATCACTATTTGAGTAATGATAAAGAAAAATCACACCCCATACATGATTTATTCAAGAACACGAAAAAGAATCCTCTTATTGAACCGAAAGAACTTGAGGAATTAGATAGACTATTGGATAGGGGGCTTACTCATGGTGATAGTGAAAATCAGGTTAGAACAGATATGCAGCCCTTCTCTAGAATCAAAGGCCCGACAAGGGAACATGCGGGGGAAACAGAGGGGCATTTTGAAGACACATTACATGGTTTAGAAGGATTACAGTCATTTTGGGCGCATCCCTATCAAAGAGGGGCGTTATCAATAGCACCTGAGACTTATGCTGATTTCTTGTTCAATTTAATGGCAGACCCCGATAATCCCGATAAATCTCTATTTGGTCATGTGGGAGAGAAGGGAAAGTTAACTATGAGTCCTGAAATGGTGGGACTTTTTGGTTTGCTTAACCCGGAAGGTTTGCCATCGAGACAAGGGTTTTCTAATAATCCATCACAAGTTCTCTCTATTCATAATGCCTCTAGTCCCACTTCCTTGCTACGAGTTATGAGTGGTAGAACCGCCAAAATAAGTAGAAACAACAATAATCACAATATGACCGAACATAGTAGAGTATCAGGGTTAACCACTAAGGTTAGAACTGGTAAGGTGAAAATACCAAGAAGCATGTTAGGTTACAATCTAAGCGATACAGGACTACACCCGGTCACGAACCCTACAACTAGAATGGCTCAAGAGGGGATGGTAACTGATACCAATATAGCAAGAAACTCATCTTCTATTTTGAGAGATGGTATTCTTAGGGGGATAGGTCATAAACCCGGAGACAAAGACCCCGCAACGGGTAGGACTCTCTTGGGTTCACCTAGTATGATGTACACCCTGAGCGATTTGTTTAGTGGAAAAGTACCGTTGGAGAAAGTTGGAGATGAGTCAGGTTTGCTAGAGTTTATTGCACAAGGCAAACAGCAATTCGGAAGTTTATTTGATGAATCAGAGAGACTAGAAATAGATGATATAGACGAAAATATAGAAGAGATACTAGAACAATTGAATGACTCTCTACAACGGGAAAGAGAAGGTATGAAGGAAATAGATGGGCATGAGAGGGATAGGCTCACTCAAAGTTTTAATGAACTTCAAGAGCAGAAACGAATAATTATGGAATCTGTGTTTGATGAGAACTATGACCCCTCTGAAACTAGCAATAGAAAACCTCTTCATGATTTGTCGAGACATGTTGAAGAAAAGAGGCAAGATGCCCATGTTACGCATGAAATTGCCCGTGAGTATATCATACCGGGTATGAAGAAAGCAAACCCCGATGCCTTCCCTCTTGATAATCCCGCTCAATTCCTGATAGACTCAGCACAGGCTTTACACGATGCTGAGTTGTTTATGTTACATTCTAGTCATGATATACATGGTATGAGTGGATTATCTCTCTTACATCAACAAAAGGAAGATGATAGCATTCAAACCAAACAAGGGCAATCCTATCATAAGCAAATTGCCGCATCGGTTAGAGACTTCGGTATTCCTTTGGATGGAAGCCTTTCGGCAGATGACGTTTTAGAAAAATTAGGAATAGGGATTTCTAACTATGAAGAGTATCTTGAAATGGGGGCAAGCGGCATATCAGAGAAACAGGGGAAAAAATACTTGGGTAAGTTGTATGATAAAACGGGAAGACACAAGAAGCGTCTTCGACCTAGCGATATGAAGGCTCATATATCGCATGTGAGAGCCATTCAAGAGGCAATAGACTCCGGTAAGACACATGTTAGCACTATGGGTAATATTCTAGCACAGAGGGATGACTTACCTGAAGGGGTAACTGACCATGCTTCAATGGTTGAGCACTATAACGATGTAATGAGTCGTGCCGCTACATCTAGAGGTGGTGAAAACTATGGTACAGGTATTAATCCATCAACAGACAAAACTCATCCATTACATAGAGACACTGGACGTTTTCACCAACTGTTGAACCTTTCTACTGATGAAGAGATGGAAAATTGGGGATTGGGCTATCATAAAATAGACAAGAATGTTTTTGGCTCTGAAACCCGTAGACTACAAACTTCAAGTGGTAACATAGGCAAACCAAACAAGGAAGCGTTACCCAATAAAACGAAGAGATTAATGAATCATATCATTAGTTATGATGAGGGTAGTGCTCCTGATTTAGATGAAATAAGCAATGTCGGTAAAGTGACTAGAGATGAGATTAGTCATAATCTAGTCCCAATGAACTCTGTCCGTTCTAATGAGGGAATGAACTCTTTCTCCTTCCATTCTAGTAGCGCACAGCAATTGCATAACGGTAAATCTATGCTTCCAGCGTCATCTGCTATGAGTATTGATAGAAATGGTAATCCTACGTGGGGTGTGAATACCCAACCCTTGTCTCTCATACCTGCATCTGAGGAAGGATTGATAAACATGCACGGGCAAGATGCGTTTACAACATTACAGAATACAGCAAATGAACAAGGATTAGACACAATGTTCAGAAGTTCTGCCTCAAACTTACAGAGGGTTAGTGGTGAGAATCCTATGCCTGAATCTGTAAATTTCTATGACTTTTCCACTAGTTTCGATAAAATACCCCATAGCGATTTGTTGAAGAACCTACCAAAAGAAATGCCTCTATTAGACCCTTATCACAAGGTATTCGATTATGAGGACATAGAAGAACTGAGGGGTTTTACAGGAGATTGGGCTGTTACCGCATTAGAAGTGGGTGATAGAGTGAAGGTTACTAGAAAGGGAACCTTTGTTGAAGTTAAGTCGGAAGATGGTAAGAAAGTGGGGCTATCTGATAATATGCGTTCCTCTATTAGAAAACTAGGAAGTAAGAGTTTTACAATGGATGGTGTGTTGAATCACAGAGGACTCTTCATGATTGATTTGATGTATTATGATGATACAGACGTAACGGATATGGACGTTAGAGAGAGAATGAAGTTACTAAGAAGCCAATTCGACAGCCATGAGGACGTATTTGTTCCTAGTCCCTCTACCTTGAGAATGACTGATGAAGAAGGATTAGAAGAAGCAATTAAGTATCTAAGAAGCGAAAACAAAGATTGTAAGATTCTAATTAGAGATGCCAAATCAACTTACATGAAGGGTGAAGAGAAGCATCCGAAGTGGATTCTACTAACAAAGGCCGATGACGACTTCCATGTTCCCTTCTCTATGGAATTGGATAATGACGCCTTTATCATTAATTATGAACATGATATAGTAAAGTTCGATATAGTTGATGAAGAACCTGTAAATCCCCGCGCTATCATGGGAGAGTTAAGTCAGAGTAATTACACGTTGAATCTAACTAAGAGCCTAGAGAAGTATTGGCGACCCGCATTCTATGATATGTTGAAAGAAGAAGAAGATATTCTTCCTGAAGATAGAGAAGAGGAAGTAGAAGACAATAGTGGTGGGTTGTTGAAACCAAAGAAAAACTCCACACTAATACTCAAACCCAACGTGTTGAAGAATATATTGGAAGTGTTAGAGAGAAGTATGGATGCCTTAGAGAAGGGACACACCCCAATGTCGGGCGGAAAGGGGTTGGGTATTGATGTCGGTAGCGATATAGAAAGCCCTAGAGGGCCAACTAAATTAACCAATGAAGCCGCTTTACCTGATTGGGATATGAAGGAAAGACCTGAACAAGACCCTGAAAAGCCTGAAAAATACCCGAATAGGGAGAAAAAGGCGTTAGAAACCAAAAGGTCTGAATAATTAATTGTTTAGTTTTCATTCTATTACTTCTTTATTCAATATCCGGTTCATTGATATAGTATTGCAAAAGAGATGAGTATGTGTGTTATCCACTGCAAGACTCTATGATGACGATACCATCGTCTTACTCAAGGCAGGTAATGACCTCGTAGTAGCAGGGTACGCAAGCGTAGAATTAGTAGACAAACAGGGGGATTTAATTACAAAAACTGCTTTGAAAGACGGTTTCAAGAAGTTTATGACTGAACCCAAATACAGAAATGTACAACTAGCACACTCAAATATACAAGTAGGAGAAGTTATTCCAAATTATACAGATAGTGAAGGGAGGGTATGGAAAAGCGAAGTTGATGATGTCGGAATGTTTGTAGTAATACAACTCAGAGACGACATTGAGAAAGCAAAAGAAGTTGCTGCTGAAATCAGAAAAGGAAAACTCAGAGGTTTTAGCATCGGTGGACAGGCATTCAAAAGAGTAAGGAAAAGCGACCCAAAACACGGCGACTACCAAGAAATCAGCAAACTAGAACTACACGAAATAACAATCTGTGAAAAAGGAATAAACCCGGAAGCAACATTTAGAATACTAAAGGAAGACACAAATAATAAGGTGAATAATATGACTGAAGAAAACGAAGATATGACGAAACAACTTGGAGACGTACTGAACCGTCTTGAAGGCCGACTTGACGCTATGGAGAAAGGCTCTATGCCACCTGCGTTAAAGGAAGCAATCAAAGACAAGGCAGACGATTCTGATGATAAGAAGAAAGAAGACGATGCAAAGAAGGCGTCTGATGATAAGAAGGACGACAAGGACGACAAAGAAAAGTCCGAGTTCTCTGACGTTATCACATCAGATTACCTAGACTGGATGGAGAACACTCTCAAGTCCAGTGGCGTAGACATTGACGGCGCACGAGCGCACTTTGACGATGTTAACAAGGCAAACCTCGGCTCAGACCTCAAAGAAGACGGTGCTGAGAGGTTCGCTGCACAGGTAAAGGGTCGAGCACAGGAGAATGGTGCTCCATCCACTAACGCAATCTCCCGCACAACAGGCGGAAAGGGCAAGAAAGTCGAGAAGTCCGACTTCCTAACCCCATCAACTGTAAGTGACGCAGACATTGAGGCAGCATACGAAGTCTACAAGGCAGCGGCAATGGAGCAAGAGTTCCGTGGCTCTCTAGAATCACAGTTCGCAGACCGCTTTACAACAGAGCGCACAGCAGAAATCGCCAAGGCTAAGGCAGCACAGTTTGATGCCCGTGGCCCACTTGACGAGGTAATGAAGGCTCTAGAGTCGCTAAACGAGAGGATTGATTCTCTAGGAAGCGGAGAAGGAGCAACAACCATCGCAAAGAGCGAAGACGCAGCCCCACAGATTACTATTCCATCAACTCAGGACATGCACAAGATGTCATGGGATGAGGTACACGCCCTAGCAGACAGGGCTTTTAACAAGGGAGAGTGAATAATATGGCAAGAGATTATGTACGAACAATAACAGATATGGAGAGATACTACTACGGTGCAGGTAACGCAATGGGTTACTCATACACTGGAAGCGAACTACTGAAGGCCGACAGCCCAATGCTGTCTACAACTGCTGGTACTTACCAAGCAATCTACGGACGCAAGGTTTGGTCACAATTGAACCAAGAGTTCAACGCCTTCTCAATACTACCTAAGAAACCGTGGGACAGGTCAGGATGGCGTGTCATCACTGCAAAGCCTAACGGCGGTGCTCTACACGGTGGAGTTGCAGAGAACGCAACACTACCTGAGACTGTAAAGCCTACCTTCCAGCACATTGGCGCAAAGCCAAAGACGATTGCTCACACCTTCGACATGTCGGAGACAGCAATCTTCCTAGCAGACAGGGACGATGGACTTGGAGACATCCGAGCAGTTCTCAAGGAAGAGATGGGCAAGCACCACGCAGAGATGGTCAATAAGATGCTACTAGGAGATGTAGACTCACCAGCGGCTAACAACTTTGAGTCGCTAGACCGAATTACCGCTGCTGATGCAGGGACAACCGGACTTACTGGACTGAAGACATCAAGCAGCAACCCGCACGTTAGTGCTGCTGCTGACCTAGACATCTACTCAATAGACAGAAGCGCAAACTCGTGGAGTCACGCTGAGATGGACTGTGCTGCTGATACACTAGACGCAAGCCGCAGAACTTTCAGCCTAGACCACCTAGATACGCTGTTCCAGCGCATTTGGGAGCGTGGTGGAAACCCCAAGGTTATCCTAACGGGTTACGACACTCTAATGAGACTACAGCAACTACTACAGTCCCAACAGAGGTTCATGGAAGAGAAGAGAGTCACCCCAACCTACAACGGTGTAAAGGGTGTACCCGGAATCGAGGCAGGTTTCATCGTAGCAACATACAACGGTGTACCAATCATCCCAACAAAGGATATGCCCGATGATGGCGGAATCAGCCGTCTATACTTCTTGGACACTGACTACCTATACTTCAGCACAGCAATCCCGACCCAATACTTTGAGTCCGGTATCGAGACTGGTGACCCATTCGCAATTAACAGACTAGGACAGGAAGGACTTTACCGAACTATGGGTGAAGTGTGGACTACTTTCTTTGGGGCGCAAGGCTCAGTGAGGGATTTAGTCTGAGGACTCAATTGGAGAAAATGAAGAGGTGAAATGATATGGCAAACACACTAACAGTAACAGGAAGCAGTACGACAGCAACCCTTGTGGGAGCATGGGAACTCAGAGCGGGTTCTCATGACACCACTGAGTGGTTAGACGGAGCAGCAGATGTTTCGTACCCCGGCGGTGGCCCCGGTACATTCAACGCATCTAACAGCGATGGTGCAAATGGGTACGACCCAGCACCAAAGATGGCACTAGTTACACTAGGCTCAACTACAGATGGAGCAACCGTAACACTAAGCGGCGGAGCAAGCGCAATCCTCGGAGTATTTACCGAGAACGGCACAGCCAACGCAGGTGTAGCATTGGGAGCAAACTACAGCGGTCTAGTGGTTACACTAGAGACAGCGGGAACTGTAACAGCCGGACAACTACTAGTTATGTACAATTGAGGTGGGTAGTAATGCCTATCCTCAGATACAACGGGCCTTCCTTCTATGGTAGATGCCCTGACCCAGCAACGGCTGACTTCACTCGTGGAGAAGAGAGAGAAGTCAGCCAAATGTGGGTTGATGAGTGGCGAAGGGTTCTAGGTGAACCCAAGTTTACCTTAGTTGGCGATGAAGGAGTAACTATTGATGCTGGACTAGACGGCATCCCTGATTCGGGATGGAGAAACAGCGACATTAAAGCATGGCTAGTTGAGAGAGAAGTAACAATCTCAAGGGGCTATACAACGAAAAGCGGGCTACTACAACTGGTGGCCTTACATCTCAATCCACCTGCACCTACCCCTGTTGTGGTAGAAGCAGTGGAAGAGATTGTTGAAGAAGTGGTTGAAGAGCCAGTAGAAGCAACAGAAGAAATAACAGAAACAACAGAAAACGATGGAGAGTGATATAATGGCAATTAGTTTTGATAACAGACCGACAGTATTTGGAAACCTTATGGTGATAACAGGCACGTTTGCTAATGGCGATTCCTCCGTAGACCTATCCGGTTATTTGGCGGATATAGTTTCGTTCACAGCAATGGAGAACGATTCCACGCCAAGAGCACTGGTGGCATCATACGATGGCACTACTGCTTACTTCACGGAAGCAGGGTCAGGCGGCGGAAGGTTCATGGCTATGGGACACCGCAACTGAGGCGGTGAACAAGTATGGTGAAAGCAATACAAGTGATTGGGCCTTACAGTCCTAAGGAGTTCTCAGGTGCTGGGAATGACGGTGCGTTGAGCACTAGCATGACGACAGACATTGAAGCCCTAACGGGTTACAATGGCGCAAAGGTAGTTTCTGTAGAACCCATTACCGTTTTAGGCAATGTCTTTTTGGTGGTATATCAGAAACCATGATTAGGTGGGGAGAGAATTGAATGTCTTTTGGATTGAAACACCTCGATATTGAAGAAATAGAAAGGCTTCAGAAGCAAGGTGTGAGAGCAGAAGAACATTATCACCCCAACATAGCGACTGATGAGAAAGACCCGCTAAAGGGTGTTATCACCAAACAAAGGGCTAACGCTCAGAAAGCATCTGATGTTTTGAATATCAAATCAGGCACTCGGTGTACCCATTGTGGTATGCTTCATTTCATGTGGAGAGAAAACTGTGGTTCTTGTGACAAACCGATGGACTTCAATCTAGGGGTGAAGGAATGAATAACTATTGGGATTTCTTGAAAGCAAGGAAGGATTACCTAACACCAAGAAAGACAAAAAGGACATTTGTTGAACACGCCGAATCCGGTTTCAAAGGTAGCATAGGTAAACATGCTAGTCAAGAGATTGGTAGAAGGATAGCGGCGGCAAAAGCCGCAGCCGAAGCAAGAGGGGAAACATTCAGCATTACCAGCAAGCAACGTGAGGAAGCAAGAAAGGTGCTTATGAACGATATGTTGAACATGCCTCATAATTTTGGTTTGAGCGTTATAGAGGGTGCGAAGGCATCTGATTTTCGTGACCCAAATAAGGCCGCTAAGAAGAGAGGAAAGACATTCGTTACTCATGATGACGGTTTTGAAGGCTCTGTTGGTAAGAGAGCAGCACACGTACTTAGGCAAGCAAAGGCATCAGGAATGAATATACCTGATGAGCAATTAGAAGAAACAAGAAAACTATTAGCGCAAGATATGACGATAAATCCCACCAAATATGGCCTTACTATTGGGAAGAAGCCAGTAGCACCAGCACCAGCACCAGCACCTAGCCTTGCTAGTAATCCTATTCTACCTCCGGTAAAACCCGCTCAAAACCCTCAAATGGCAAAAATCATGAGAGCCGTTAAATTACTACAAACTAACAATCTCCCCATAAGTGAAGAGTCTATACAGGCAATTCTTCCTCATCTTCCTGAAAGTGTTACATCAGACCCATCTGCTAACCCCTACCCTACAGGTTTGACTCCTGAAGGCAAGTTCCAACCACAAAGATTGGCTACTACTTGGGGTGGTGAACTCATAGAGACACCTGAAAAAATGGAAGAGTTTAGACAGTATATGAGAGATAACCCTGATAGGAGAGTGCAAGACGAGGCTTTCTTTGAAAGAGAGAGAATAAAGGATATGGAAAGCAGGGGTCAAACACCTGAGAATATATTACAAATGATAAATGAAGGCACATTAAGAACAGGGGGTGCTGACCCCAATAAACAATCCATAAAGGAGTTGTTAAATCGAGGAACAGGGTTTGATGCGAGAGGAAATCCACTAGACATGAATCGAGAAGCAGACCCTATGGGCTTTGCAGCGCAGATTGCTGGTGTTAGAAACCCTGAGGATGTCGGAGCAACAGAGGGTGAAGAAAGACCTGAGATACCCGCAGGTGCTGGTAAGAAGAAGATAGAAAACGTGCTTGCTGACCAAGCACGGTTTGATATTCGCTCTAACATGACTGAGGCTCAGTTGAATGAGGCTAGATTAAATCAATTGAATGCAGAAATGGCAGAAAGAGCACGATTGAATGCAAGCCATAACGAGGCAATGGCAAATGCACCTGATAATGTAAGCAACCCAGCAAGCGCAGGTGACTGGATGGATGTCTTACAATATCACCGAGATAACCCAATGGGTGGGGATATACCTTCCACGAGTAAAAACCGCACAAAAACAGCGGTAGATGAAATGATTGACCCCGTAACAGGCGAATTGAAAGAAGAATACAGGTGAGGGGGAGTGAAGTATGCCACAAGTATTCAGCCCCGGTGAGGGAGAGACTAGACCACTCGACCCCGATGCTATAGTCTATACAACCGCACAGAAAGTGGCGGATTTACTTGAGATTGGGCCACAAGAGGCCACTGCTGTCGCTTATGAT
>PVBE011435422.1_pt1 | contig 40833 bp, 27 predicted proteins | sample 1631181 | NCBI WGS metagenome assembly PVBE01 (sample SAMN08397723, study PRJNA350692) | Marine metagenome, whole genome shotgun sequencing project. | isolation source: water | place: Pacific Ocean | collected 2012-04 | reverse complement strand
GCGGTCGAGCCGAACGCTCGAATACATGCTGACGACCAACATCGATTTCATGTGGCTGGCCGAGGGACGCAAGATCGATCACTCCACAATCTGCAAATTCCGAACGCAGTTCAAACGCGAACTCAAACAACTGTTCAAGGATCTGTTCGCCGTGGCGATGCGGGCCGGACTGGCCAGCCTGGAGACCGTCGCCCTGGACGCCACGCGCGTAAAGGCCAACAGTTCCCGCCACGAGACGGCCACGGCCGCTACGCTGAGCGAGCGTCTGGCCGCACTTGACGAGCGGATCGAACAGATGCTCGCCGAGGCCGAACAGGCAGACGCCGCCGAGTCGGGGCTCTACGGCGTGATCCCGACCGACAAGCTCCCGCCGGACCTGGCCGACGCCAAGAAGCGTCGCCAGCGTCTTACCACCGCGATCGCGGCGGCAAAGGCCCGCGACGAATCGCCCAAGGCCAAAACCAAAGCCCGCAAAGGCGACAAGCCCAAGCCGGCGGCCGTTCCTGTGGCCGATCCGGAATCGAAGGTTTTACCGAATAAAGAAGGCGGATTCGCGCCGAACTACACTCCGACAGCGACTGTCGAAGGCCAAAGCGGATTCATCGCCGACGCCGATGTCCTGCCCGGCGGCGAATATTCGCATCACGCCGTTGAGACGATCGATAGAATCGAAGAATCGTTCGATCAGAAGCCCAAACAGATGCTGGCCGACAGCGCATACGACAGCGGCCAGACGCTGGCCGGACTGGACAAACGCGACGTCGAAGCGTTCATCCCGTTCAAGCATCGCGGCGACACGTCCGAGTCCGACAACCCGGCCGTCCGCGACGATCCGACACAACCGGTTCCCCAGGCCGATTGGGACAAGCTGCCGCGAGGTTACCGGGACGGCAAGCTGGATCGCACGGCGTTCGTTTACGACGAGCAGATCGACTGCTACTACTGCCCGATGGGCCGCAAGCTGGAGTTCTGGCGATACCACAACAGAGCCAACGCAACCCAACCGGTCAGGGCCCGATACTACCAGTGCGCCGGCGGCGACTGCCCGCTGGCCGATCAATGCACCAGCAGCAAATCCGGCCGCCGTTCGGTCTCGCACGACGACAGCGAACACCATCGCCAGGCGATGGACTCTCGGATGGGTTCTGATCGCGGGCGTAAGATTTACGCACAACGCAAATGGATAGCCGAGACGCCGTTCGGCTTGATCAAGCGGCGGATGGGCTTGCGTCAGTTTTTGCTTCGCGGGTTGGAGAAGGTCCGGGCCGAGTGGCTGTGGGCGTGTACGGCGTTCAACCTAGCCAAACTGGTCCGCAACGTCGGCGCCGTTCGCGCACACTTGGCGACGATCAACGGATAACGGCCGTAATCGTTGGCCTGCGCTGATGGAATCGAGTGATTTTGCATACGGGAGTCAGGGAATCCGTACAGGTCGCACAATTGGCCCGCACTTTTGCAGAATCGCCAATGACAAATTACAATTAGTCGGCATGATTGAAGCAGTCGCCGCCCGGCCGCGCCGGGACTAAATCGACGGCCCCTTAAGGGCTGACCCCGATCGCCTACTGACCCCGATCGCCTATACAATGCGACATTGGCCCGGCCGGGCTTGGCGGCGTCCAGAAGCGCAGCAGGCGGACCCGGCAGCGCGACCCCGATCCATTGACCCTTCCAGTCAGCTTTCTTCAGCAGCCCCATCTCGAACTTCGCGGGCTTGGACCAGGACGACCTGGCTCCGGAGTTATCCCCTTCGACCTCGCTCAGGGCAGGCCACACGCACACCTTCCACCAGCAGATTTCCCTGCTGGCCAGAGGCTTGCCCTTGTAGGCGACGTTAACCGACTGCGATGAGGAGACCTTACCGCTGTCCCACTTGTCGCCGGTATCGGCCCCGAGTTTAGCAGCGCTGGAAGCGACCAGCACGCGATACGCCGACTGCATCCGCCCGCGCTTAGTCGACCCCAGCACCCAACTGAACCGAGGAGCCTCTGCATCGATCCCAAGCGGGTTGACCGCATACTCGCACTTGAGCTGGCCGGCGGTGATACCGCCAGGCTCGGCGCCCACCGCCAGACCGCCGCCCAGGACCAGGAGGCTGGAGAGAAAACCAAAGACCGCTGCGTTTCGTTTCACGATGGTCATATCATTACCTCATAAATATCAGGGACGCCGAGTATACCCAAAGGCCAATCCACGTCAAAAGCAATCCTCGCCAGGGTGGGCGTGTTCACAATACGTTTACAGATTCGCGCGTGTGAACCATGATGTCGATAACCCGAACGCCTTTCCCCACTCATAGCAAGTGAGCCACGGAAGTACGCATAACTCCAGTATTGGTTCGGGCGTTATCTAGAATCTATAGACAATCATTGACCTTAAAACTGAGAATTTTCTGACAGTTCGCCGCCCCCCACTAATCCGTCATGAACCAAGGTTACTTACCTGTCGGGGCGGGGTCAGGCTTTCACTTTACACTTTAGGTCCTGTCGGTGGTCGCCTAACAACAACTACTTCACCGACACCCGCCGTTCTTCACAAGACTGTATCGCCATGATGGCAAACGCCGTACCGGCGTGGGTGATGTAGTGTTTGCTGTCTTTTTTCAGTGAGCGGGTGAACCAGCGACCGCTGGTGCGCTGGTTTAACTTCAGCCAGGCCAACCCTTTTTGAATTTGAGGGTTGCTGGCGTTTACGCCCGCCTGTCGGAGAATGAAAATGACAAACCCAGTGCCGTAACCATCGCTCGTTTTGAAATCCTGCTCTTTGCCATTGCCCCGTTTCCAGAACTTACCGCCGAGGGTTGCCAGTCCCCATCCGCCATCTGCTTTTTGTAATGCGAGTAATTTTTTGACGATATCCTGTTTGTCCTGCTGAACCACTGGAGTGTCGAGAGTGGAATTAGCCCAGAGAATCATCGCTTCATGATGCAACGCGGGAGCGGGATTGGCTGCCAAATATTTCGCGATATTCGCGAGCCCTGCTTTGGCGGTGTCACTCTTTTCGTACTTATCGGGAGCAATGCCGACAGCAATCGCCGCAAGTGTTGCTCCATAATGATCGTCCGATTCCATTGGTGGCCAACCGCATATCAACCAGTCAAACCCGCCATCATCTCGTTGGACCGTCCAGATTTTATCAAGTGCCTTCTTTGTCGTCGTGTGCAGCTTGTTTGTAGTGGCTGCATCGTTGAATGCCAGCGCAGCAGCGGTCGTGACCACTTCGGTATCCGAGCGCGGGCCTTTTTTTTTCCAACGTTCAGTCACCAGTTGTTCCGCAAACGAGCGGACGGTCTTGTGAGTGACGTTTTTGCTGGAGATCATTGGTCGCGCATACAGGTACGCGTGGTTTGTGTGACAGGCGAAACATTTTCGTTTCTTCTGCCAGTTGATCGCAGCCGAGTCGAGAAAATGAACCGCTTTGTCCAACGAAAACTGTTTCGCCAGCGGTTCATCTTTTGCATTGACTCCCGGTGCAGTGACATTCTCTAAAGTCACTGGCTCCGTTGCGGAAACCGGAAGTGTGGAATTCATCAGGAACAGAACAGCCAGACAAAAGAGAAGAGGACTGCGCATAGTAATGGCCTTTGCAGTAGGTCAGACTCCCGCCTGACGAGTTAGTTATTGCAGCATTTATTCTCAATGTTTTTCGCAGTATTGCAACCCTGGGCTGACACGCGAATTCCCCCGGAATTTCGCGGCGATAGCGAAGTGTGCAAGGAAAACTAACGCACACAAAGAAACCGCCGCCGACAACCGCCTAAGCACGTATCGCATAATGACATCCTCTGGTTCAATTCCCGTTTCCGGTAAGCCACTTTTTATCAATCATTTCTTTTTGGTCCGACGTTTCTTCGTCGGAGGGCTCGCGGGATCCGGCCAATCTGGGTGTGGGGTTCGGGCGGCATTCATCATCTCAATCGTCTTGGTAACTAGCTTAGGATGCGTTGTGGCCAGATTCTTGGTCTCGCCGAGGTCATCAGTGAGATTGTAGAGCTCGACGGGGCCTCCCCGCCTGGGGCGAACCGCTTTCCAATTGCCCCAGCGAATGGCTTGAATGCTGCCGCGTTCATGCAGCTCCCAATAGAAGTAATCTCGCTTGGGCGCCGAACCGCCTTTGAGAAACTTGACCAGCGAGTATCCGTCCGGTTTGAAGCCTTTGGGAATCTCGGCCTGGCCCAGTTCCGCGAAAGTCGGAAGCAAATCCCAGAACGCCCACGGCTCGTCCGTGATGCGCCCGGCCGACACCATGCCGGGCCCCCAGGCGAAAGCGGCTTGCCGCAGCGCACCTTCGTACATATCGCGCTTGTATCCGCGCAGCTTACCGTCCATGCTTTGATTGAGACGTTTTCCGATTGCACTAGTTGGGTTGAAAGATGCGCCATTGTCACCTGAGAAAACGATCAGCGTGTTGTCGGCAATGCCTTTTTTCTTCAGCAATTTCACCAACGCACCTACGTCAGAGTCGATACGCGTAACCATCGCCGCGTAGTTCTTTTCCATTTGACTCCACGGCTTATCGGCATAGACGCCCTGATCGTCGATCTCGAAGCGGCCGTGAGGGAGCGTCATGGCGTAAAAGAGAAAGAAAGGATTCTTGGCATTTTTATCGACCCACTTCAGCACATCCTGCTGAATAAGTTCCTGGGCGTAGACTTTCTTTTGGCCCTTGGCGTTTTCGGGGATCGCGAACCGCTTATCATCGTTGTAGAGATAGGGAGGGAAATAGCTATGTGCGTGTCGTTGGCAATTGTAACCGAAGAAATGATCGATACCGTTCTTCAAAGGGCTACCGGTAGTATGGAACATGCCCATTCCCCATTTGCCCATCGTTGCGGTTTTGTATCCGGCGGACTTCAGGATTTTGCCTACCGTCACCGTATTAGCCGGAAGCGGACGTTGACCTTCAGGCCGGATCTCGCGGTTTGCACGCGTAGGACAGTTGCCCATGTGCAAACCGGTAAAGAAGGATGTACGAGTCGGCGCGCAGACGCTCGTGCCAGTGTACGCCGAAAGAAAGCGCGTGCCTTCCTTACATAAGCGATCGAGGTTGGGCGTCTGAATCAACTTTTGCCCGTAAGCACCCAGGTCTCCCTGCGCAATATCGTCGGACAGAATGAAAATAAGATTGGGCTTCCGCTTGCCTGTCGCAGCCGTCAGTCCAGCCGGAACCGCCAACGCCGCAATACCAACCGACTTGATAAAATTACGCCTATTCATATTTTCTCACTGATAGGAAATTTGATTCCGCGCGGGCGTGCGTCGGAGGCGCGGCCGGTGAGGGGTTTCAATGTTTTTGTTCGGTGTTCACGGTTGAGCCTTCTTTTGTCCATCTGAAAGTAGTTTGCTAAGTTGGTCGACTGTTTCTTTATACTCCTCGGCTTCGGCGACATTCTCGTTTTCGGATGGATCCTTCTTACGGTTATAAAGCATACGCTGTGCGTCCTTACCGTATTCAGTGTAGGTGTAATCACTGGTCGTCACCGTAAACCCGTTGCCGTGGCGGGTGAACGCCGCTTTCTTCCATTGCCGTTTCGGGTTCTTCATGAGCGGCGCCATGCTTGTTCCATCCAGATGTTCAGACGGCTTCATACCCGCCAATTCACACAAGGTCGGATAGATATCCACAAGTTCGACAATGCGGTCAGTCCGGATGTTACCCTGGAAACCCGGCGCACTGATGATCAGCGGCGCCTGCGTGGCGTTATGGAGCAGATTGGTCTTGGCCCAGAAGTTGTGCTCTCCAAGGTGCCATCCGTGATCGCCCCATATCACGACGATGGTATTGTCACGAAGCTTCAGTTCGTCGAGGGTTGCCAGGAGCTTGCCGACGAGAGCATCCACGTAGCTGACACAGGCATAGTACCCGTGGCGCGCGATCCTATGGAACTCAAGCGAGTTATACTTGATATTGCGGTCATGATAACTGTGCACCTCTCTGGACCCCCTCAGCGAAGGTGGCGCATTGGTTGGCTTGAATCGGTTCTCTGCAATCGCGATATCCTTCTGCCTGTACATATCCCAGTATTTCTTGGGGGCATAGAATGGCAGGTGCGGCCGGATGAAACCCACACCCAGGAAGAAAGGTTTGTCCATCTTTGCCAAACGCCTTAGATCTTTCAGGCTCTTTGCGCAGGTTTGACCGTCAACATACTTCTCGTCCGGTACGTCAGGGGCTTCAAAGAACGGTCCCCGCTTACCCTTGACAAACTTCTTGCTGTCCGGGTCAAAGAAATCCGCATGGTTGTCGTGACCTGTCGGAGTTTCCGACCAGCTCCGCCTAGCCGCCTGTTCCGGTCCGTGAAATATCTTGCTATTGGAAATCGTATGGTATCCCGCCTGGCGAAAAGCTTGCGGAAGAGTCACGGCATTGGGAGCGAATTTGTCGGCATTCCATATGTTACAGGTTCGCTTGTCGGGACAGATTCCGGTCAGCAGTGATGCGCGCGACGGTCCGCAGACCGGGGTCTGGCAGTACGCTCTGTCAAATACAATCCCTCGCCTGGCAAGAGCGTCGATGTGGGGTGATTTAATGTGTTTGCTTCCGTAACAACCAAGCTCCGGCCGCAGGTCGTCAATGGCGATGAAGAGTACGTTGGGTCTTGATTTTCCAGGTGACTTATCATCAGCGAAGCTCGGTATCGGCCAGCAGAGCGCAGCTGCCCCAGCACCCAGCGCCTTGATGAAACTTCTACGGTCCAACCTTCTCATTACACTCTCCTGAAACCTAACAACTTATTATACGTCACGGTCGCTGGCGCAGGGTTTCATTATACTTTTGGGGCTATTTCCCTGTTGGAATGTGCCATCGCGGAGTTTTCTATCGCCCCGTCCCATTCTTTATAGAGTCTCATTTCCACCGTAACAAGCGGAAAGCGCAGGTTCACTAAATCGCCAAGTCAGCCAGGCCAGGCCCGGTGGTCGACATAGCTTCACCGCCGCAGGTTGAGCATCCGGCGAATGTTCTCGCTAGGATTCCTCCCTCACCTCAAAGCATCCCCACCCATCATTCCGGCCGCCGTATTCCTGAGCAAGACGGCCGAAGAAAGCCTCCCGCTGGGTTATTGTCCGGTATGTGGGCGCCAGGGTTATTGTCACCTCGGCTTGATGCGTAAAGCCGTCAGCGCCTTCATAGGCGTCGACTTCACAGGCAATGTCGTCATCATTTCCAACCGTCTGGGCGAATGATGCTGCACTGGAATGATCTGGAAACACCAAAGCGAAGTCCACGGGTCTGGGAATCCACTGCTTGTCTCCATTTCTATACATCTTGTAAAGCACATCACCATTGATCGTCTCTGGGAATAGTTCTGTGTTACGCTGACCAAAAAGGCCAAGTCCGTCAAAAGCACAAACGACACCCCAATTCGGCAGGGACGGCGCGGCTTGCTTTATATCGTCTATAGTGCGCATCAGGTCAGGTTGACCTTCAGCTGATAAAATCACATCTGCACCTTCATCTTTCAAGCCCACGTCGTAATACAATCCGGGGTCAATTTCCCTGAGTGACTGAAGTACTTGATCCATTACATCCTGATCGGGTCCGCTTCTCGACAGCTCGACCTCTGCGTTAAGAAAGGTGCGCCAAAATGATTCTATCTTATTCATGTCAACATCCTAACGTTTAAGCTCAGCGGTGCGGTCTTTTTTCGTCCGCTGGAGCGCCTTATTGGATCCTTGCTGTCTCATGCCGCCAACCACGGGAGACGTACGATCCGGACCACTTTACCGTCTCTGAAGTTCAGCCGCAGGATGATCCCGCTGCCGCCGCCAAGAACGTGTGAGTTCCGATTTGGGCAGGTAAGCAACCACTGGCTGGAGCGCACAACCGCATCTGAAGGTTGTGCGATGTATCGCTCGGTGCTCCTGTGGTCTTGAAGCGGCTGGTATTGCTGTCTGCTCAGCTCTATTTGCCCCATGACTTCTTCTTTGCTCATACCGATTGCAATGCGAGCCCTGCCGAAGGCCTGTTCGCTGATCGGCGTTCCCTGCATGTATAAAGTCGGAGCAACCCCCGGCGGGCTCAGCGTTCGGGTAGGCGAATCTTCTGTGCAACCTGCAAGAAACGCCGAAATCGCAAGTATGCTTACGATGCTTCGCATTTAATCTTCCTCTAATTCAATGAACCTAACGTTGAGTTCGGGGACGCCCGTTAGGGCGCCCCCTGCAGCGACCGGTTAATCGCTTCCTTTCGGACCTAGTTCGTCACGGCTTGCGCCGTTGAGCCAATACAGAGCTGCATTAGCGGCGCTGGAATACGACTCATAGATTATCTCGCCTTGAAGCTCCTGGCCAATCGCGGGATCGATAACCCACTGATCACTATCGCCGCGGTACAACTCGACGCACCTGTCCCCCTTGTCGAGGACTAGAAACTGACTGGCGCCTTGGCCAGCGATACGCGCTGAATCCACACCAGGTGTGAGCGAGACCAAGGCGTGGGCGAGTGCGGCCTGATAGTCCTGATCAGACATTCTTAATATCTCTCTCGTGCTTAATGTTTGGCGTCATCAACGTTTAAGTGAGCGGCCGCAGCTGTGAGCGGCTTGCTCGACTGCCTGGTTAGAAACAATCCTCATACATTAACCGCCTGACGGCGTCTCGATTGTGGTCGGGTGTGAAAGCAATCCTGTTCATGTCTTCGGTCCCATCCGGCGCCTTGTTATTGCTTCCCGTGCTCCCACTGCCGCGTTGTGTCTTCCAGAACGTTGCACACATGGTCCGGATCCAACGGCCAGAAGGGGGTCTTCTCCAAATCTTCGAGCAGCGATTCCAGATCGCGATCTTTCCACTTTCCGCTCCTGGCGGTAACCCACTGTGTCGGACCGCCGTTTTGAATCCATCGTTGAAGATTCGCCGCCTTCTGCGCCGCGATCTCCTGATCGGACACCACCTTCGGCTCGTTCACCCAGAGCCATCCGGTTTCCGAGAACGCCAGGGGGTCGTCGTCCACAAAAGAAGCGACCTCCACCCAGTCGCAGATCGGCTTGCTGTCTTCCTGCGGGAGCTTGCCTGAGTTTCTGTTGAGTTCGGGTTCGTCGGGATAGTCGACAAAGTCTCGTACAACGGCGCCGTGCTCGATCACGATCAGTTCGCTATAGGGGACGGAGTCATTGTATCCGGCCACGACGAGGGCGTCGTTCTGCGCGAATTCCAACCAGGATTCGGCGGGTATGAAGCCGAATCCGCCCGAGAGATCTTCGAATACCGACCAGCCCTGGTTCTCGTAGAAGAAAATCGCTCCGCCGCGCCATCGCCCGTCTTCGGTGCATGCAAGGGCGACCGCGCTGGTGGAGTCTGTTTCGATATACTCGTCGGGTTCGGGAACATCCCACCATTGCCTCAGGCGTTTTGCGGCCTGGTCAATGGGAATCTCAATACGAAAGTAACTCGGGTTCATGTACTGTATCCCTTAGGCTTCCCGGGGTTCATTCCCTGGCGGGTCCTGCCGACGGATCTTCTTTTTCGCTCTGGGCTTTGGTCTGGGAAGGTGCTTTTCGGTAATCAGAATCAACTCTGACAACCAGTCGCGATCTTCGAGCTGATCTTCAATGAGCAGAGACGGCCTGGCGCCGGGATAGGCCGGCGCCTCTACGTATTGGCCGATGAACTCTTTTCCGGCGTCAGTCGGTTTTACGAAAAGCTGGTTCCTGCATATCAGTGCGACAACTCTGCCCTTCGCATAGAGAGCGTATTCGCCGAACATCGCCCTGAAAGACGCCTGACACTCAGCGTTAAGCTGATCGGTGACGAACTCTACAAACTCTAAATCAGACGCCATTTGTACGCCTTCATGATTGCGAATTCCTGTTTACACATAACCGCCGAACGCCGGTCGGTCGAGGCGCTGCTTACGCCGGCTTCTACTCTCCGGAGAATCGTTCCAGTTGGGTCCATTGCGGGTCGGGCTTGCCCAGCACCTCGACCTGCAGGTTTGGGAAGTGCGGTTTCAGCGGATCGAGTCGTTCGGGCGCCGAATGGTGATCCTTTACGTAGAAGATGAAGTCTCGGAACCCGTCGGTCGTTAGCACTACCGCCAGGCGCCCCCATCCGCCGGCCTGGACCGCCGGCATCACCGCATCTTCGTATTCATACAGACCGTTGGCCTCATCCTGCTGGGGAAAACCCAGCTCATCGGGATCTTGCAGTTTCACCGAGACGATCAATTCATAACCGTAGTCCTCCCTGTTCGGCAGGTCGAACAGACTAAGGTCGGCCCGGAAGACCGCCGGTCTTTCGTTGATCGTTCCGCTTCCGTTGATCCACCGCCCGTCTTCCCCCGTAGCGTCGGCCCGGGCTCCCTGCCTGAGGCGCCCATAGACTACCGCTCCAACTGCAATGACGCCCAGAAGTATCAAGCCCGCGTATCCAAGTCCGGTCATGGTGTTTGTCCCTTGTGCAACTGCTGCATATGCGTCATGGCCGCCATGCGGGGCTTCAGTATGCTCTTGGGGTCTCTTCCCCGCCAACCATGCCGATTCGCCCTTTTTATGGTCCCGTTCCACTATTTATAGAGCCCCGTTTGAATCATAACAAGGCCAAACCGCAGAAGCCGCCGGACCGGGACAGATCGAGGATTAGCTGCTGCAGGAACCTGGAGCTGCAAATGAGTATCGTACGTTGATTCTCTTTACTGACCTTCGGGTGGTTAATACGTATGCGGAAGCTCGCTCCGGCCCCATTTTCATTCCGTTTTTAACCGATGTCGACTTGGTTGTTATTTGCTCGCGGCCAGAATCGCCGGTTTCATTGTCTCAGGCCCGTAAGACCTGACTGACGGCGTGAAAAAAGGGAGAAATAAGGTGTTCGTAAACCGGTGCGGAGTGTGTACTCTATGGGTTGAGTTGATGCGAGTCGGTGTTCTACCACACGTGCCCAAATGCACCGGACGGTTGCCGGGAAAGAAAGGGACTCGAAATGAGTAATGCAGTTCATATGGGATCGAAGATATCCAAACGCTACTGCACGTTTGCGGGAATACTCGTTCTCGTCGGCGCGATCGCGTGGCTGGTTCTTCCGGTTAAATCAGTTGCCGCGCCGAAGACTGCGCCGGCGAACCTCGCTCTTAAGGCGAAAGCTGCCGCCAGTTCCTCATTCAGCGGCGCTTACCTCGCAAAGTTCGCCTGCGATGGTAAGATCCCGGCCGCCGGGGGCAGGCGCGATCTTAACCAGGCGTGGGTCGCCAAGGGAAACAACCATCCCAAGGGAGTCACGTTCAAACTCCAGTGGGCGAAGCCGGTCAGCATCGCCGAGGTGGTCTACTACGGTCGGACCGGTTTTGACTGGCGGGAGAACTGGAAGGATTACGAAGTCTACCTCGATGACGCCAAGGTCCGCGTCGCCAAGGGTAAATTGCTTTGCGGGCATGGGCCGCAGAGAATAAAGCTCGCCAAGCCGCAAAAGGCCGCAAGTCTGACGCTGCTCTTCAAGAGCTCCCACGGCGGCCCGAACCCCGGCGCGTCGGAGATCCAGATCTACTCGACAACTCCTTCCGACAAGCTGCTGGGAAAGTTCTCCAAGCCGCGGCACACGTCGCCGGGCCAGGTATCCGTACCGGAAATAGAAGGGTCGACGGAACTGGCCGCGAAGTTGAAATCCGGCAAGCTCGGGTTCACCAAGATGATGGTCGTTCAGCGACACCATATTCGCTGCAGCCACGTCTACACCTACCACTGCGAAGGTCAGAAGAACGGCGGGGGCCTGTTCATTTATGACGTGACCAACGGGAAGAAAACCAAACTTCTCGACACCGCCGACGGACAGATCCTCGGCGCCGATCTGTCGTACGATGGGAAAACGATCCTCTTTAGTTGGCGGAAACCCGAATCGAAGTTCTACCAGCTTTACACGATCGGTGTGGACGGTTCGGGCCTCAAGAAACTGACCGAAGGGGAGCACTACAACTACGACGCATCGTGGATGCCGGACGACCGGATAGTTTTCCTTTCGACGCGCGTGACCCAGGCGGCGTACTGCTTCTTCACGCCGGTGGGCATACTTTTCACGATGAACGCCGACGGTTCGGACCAGAAGAAGATATCGTCAAACTACCTGAACGATTTTACGCCGGCGGTGATGAATGACGGCCGGATCGTGTACGGACGCTGGGAATACGTCGACCGACCGGCGATCCCGATCCAGGGCCTCTGGACGATCAACCCCGATGGAACTATGCTGCAGGGCTACTTCGGAAATCGTGTGCTCGATCCGGCGTCCTTCATCGAGCCGCAGGCCATTCCCGGTTCAAAGAACATTCTCTGCACGCTGACGGGCCATAACGGCTCCTGCCGCGGGGCAATCGGCATTATCAACCCCGACCACGGAAGCAACGCACAGGAGGCGATCAAGAATATCACGCCGGAAATCAGGCTCCGAGGCGTGACCCGCAGCTCAAACGGTCCGCGCGGTCCTTACCAGACGCCTTTCCCAATCGACGAAAAGTACTTCATGGTTTCGTATGATGGAACGCTCCTGCTGCGTGACTACGATCGGACCGAACAGGCCATCGCGCTGGCGCCCGACGGGCTGGGATTCTACAACCCTCGCCCTCTGCGAAAAAGACATCGCCCGCCGACACCGCCTTCCAACCTGCCGAAGAAACCGGGCGGGAAATGGGCCTACGTCTACATGCAGGATGTGTACAACGGTCTGGAACCGCACGTGAAACGCGGAGAGGTCAAGCAGATCGCCGTGGTCAAGGAGATACGGCGAAGCCTGATCTCCAGCCCGGGCATCTACCGCCCGCATTTCGATTTCCAGAGAGTGCTGGTTTCCTGCGGGGCGACCTACGTGCCAAAGAGGCTCATGGGATACGCCAAGGTCGAGGAAGACGGTTCGGCCAGTTTCAAGGTTCCGGCCGAGCAGCCTATCTACTTCATGGCCCTTGACGCGCAAGGCCGCGCCGTCCAGAGAATGAGATCCTTCACGCACCTTATGCCCGGCGAGAAGCAGAGCTGCGTCGGATGCCACGCCAACCGCAACTACGCCACGCCGCCCAATCGCGACAAACGCCCCATAGCCCTCCTTCGCGCCCCGCAGGACCTTGTGACCCCGGAGTGGGGCGAGGTCGCGTTCGACTACGCCTCGATAGTCCAACCGGTGCTGGACAAGAACTGCATCAAATGCCACAACGCCAAGAAAAGGCCCAAGGGCCTGGACCTCTCCGGCGATCGGACAGAGCTGTTCAACATGTCGTACGAGATGCTGGCCCGGAAGAATCAGGGGAGAACCGGCAGCCCGTACATAAGCTGGATACCGAGTTACAACGGCCACGAGTGGAACATACTGGAAGTGACGCCGAAGAAGTGGGGCTCGCCGGTCAGCAAACTGGCCGACCAGATACTAAGCGGACATCCCGACGAGAAAGGAAAACCGCGCATTACGCTCGACGAGGCCGGCAAGCGGCGGATACTGGCGTGGATTGACCTGAACGTGCCGTATTACGCGACTGCCGACACCGCGCACCCCGAACTGCCCGCCTGCCGCCGGGTCACGCCGCCGAAACTCAAGAGTGTGATGGATGATGTCTACGCCAGGCGCTGTGCGGCTTGCCATACTGCAAAGAACGTGAAGTTGCAAAAGCCCTGGCAACCGCCGAATTCGCGGAGCAAATGGGGCGAAGTCGGCCTGCGAATAGAGAACCCGCACCTGAATTACTTCATGCTGGCTCCCCTGGCGAAAGCTGCCGGCGGGCTCGGAGTCTGCGGGCAGGACGTGTTCAAATCCGCCGCCGACCCGGATTACAAAGCGATACTCAAGACATTTGAATCAACCGACAAATTGCTCAAGCAGCGCCCGCGAATGGACATGCCCGGCGCCAAAGCCGCCTCGTGCTGCGAGTCAGGATACTTCAGCAAGCCGGTCAAACACTAGTTCTACCGCAGGCGGTTATGCAACGCATGTATCGCCGACCGGCGTGTTTCCTGCGTGGCTATATTTGACTGGCTGGCAGGGCCTGGACTGTTCGGTTTATCGGCATCGGCGAGTCGGTCATGCATATCACCGCGCCGGGTCCGAGCGTCGTTTTCAGTTTTTTCAATACCGAAAAATGACGCACATCCTTTTCTGTTGGAGCGGATGTCTTTTTGATCTCCACCGGGCGGATTACGCCGTCCTGCACGATCAGCAGATCGATCTCCTTTTTGTCCGTGTCTCGATAGTAGTAGATCGGCGCCGGTTTGCCGGCGTGCAGGTAGCTCTTGAGAACTTCGGCGATGATCCATGTTTCAAAGAACGCTCCGCTCATCGCGCCGGCCTCGACGGTTTGCGGACTGGACCATTGGGTCAGGTACGCGGCCAGGCCCGTGTCGAGAAAATAGAGTTTCGGCGCCTTGACCATCCGCTTGGTTAGATTGTTGTGGTACGGCTCAAGCAGGTAAACGAGCCCCGAGGCCACCAGAACACTAAGCCATTTCTTTGCGGTATTTGGCGATATGTCCGCATCACGGGCCATGTTGGCCATGTTCAGAAGTTGTCCTGTTCGCGCGGCCGCGGCGCGAAGGAATTTCATAAACGCCATTTCATCGCCGATGTTCAGCAGCGACTTGACATCCCGCTGAAGATAAGTCTGCACGTAAGAACCGTAAAACAAGTCGCGGTCCATATTGCTGTCGATCGCGATCGCGGGGAATGCGCCTCGCCAGATTCGTTCGTAAAGCTCCACTAGCCCCAGCGCCTCATCGCTGGCGGGGCTGAATGCCTCCGGTGAGAAACCGGCTCGATTTTCGACATTGCCGGCCAACTCGCTTGTCGAAAACCCGAGTAACTGCAGGATGCCCACGCGACCGGCAAGAGACTCTGACACATTGGCTATCAAGTGAAACTGCTGCGAACCGGTCAGCCAGTAATCGCCCTTGTTGGCGTTAGAATCGACGGCGATCTTGATCAGCCCAAGCAACTCGGGGGCGTATTGTATCTCGTCGATTAACACGGGCGCGGCGAATCTCTGCAGGAACAGACCCGGATCTTCTTTGGCCAACATCCGAGCCTGTGGATCGTCAAGGGTTACGTATGTCCGGTTCGGCTCGGCAGAATGGCGAAGACACGTTGTCTTGCCCACCTGTCTTGGCCCGGTGATCAACAGAACCGGAAACTGCTCACTGGCCCTTTGTACGCTGCTGGTGATTGTTCGATTGATATACATGGCAAATCTCCGGTTATTATGCAATCTAAATGCATTATACACGCAATACGGGCGAATACGGAGAGAATATCGGTTAAAATGCAATCGGACTGCATAATAAATGTAATTATTCAACCCTGGACAGCTTGTCTTTGCCAAAATGAGGGTCCGAAACCTTCCGGTCCCGGCTAAGATCGAAACGGCCCTTCGGGCCTGACGGATCAGAGTCTTCTGTCTCAAGTCTTGGTCTTTGCTGGCGTCCAGGCGTATTGGGGCACTTTCAATAGTTCACCGTTTTTCAGGGCCGACTGGTGGGCTACTACTCCCGGTACTGTCATGTTCAGTGACCAGGCGATGTCGATCAGCGGCTCGCGTTTGAGCAGCAGGGCGGTTACGAACTCTTCTGCGAGGTAGCCGTGCGATCCGCCGTGTCCGCCTGCGGGCATGCCGGGCGGGAGTTTGGGCTTGCTCAGGTTGGGAAGTTTCTTCCGGCCGCTTGACGGTTCGAAAGTTGTGCCGATCATGTGGCCCAGTTCGCCGTGCACTCTGCCGGTCTCTCCGTGCGAGCCGCGCATGCCCTTGCATACGCTCATCCGCGAAGCGCCGCCTTTGGATGTTCTGAACAGGGCGATCTCGCTGTCGAACGGGTTCTTGTAGCGATTGGCGTCGGGTTGGAACTGGGCGATCTTGCCCCGGAAGCCCTGGGCCGAGACGTGGGTGAAACTCCCGCCGGTTACGGCTACGTAGTACGCCGTCGAGTGGGTGGGGTACCACAGCGGCGGCGGGCCCGTGCGCCACTTCTTGTACGACGCCAGGGGGGTCGCGAAGTAATGGTAATACTGCCCCTCGCTGTAGATGAGTTTACCGAACGCGCCGGCCCGGTAGGCCGTCCGCATCGCGTAGTTGTCCGCCCGGTACGCCGAGGTCTCGAACATCATGTATTTGCGGCCGGTCTTCTTGACTGTCTCGTAGAGTTTCTCGGCGTCTGCGAGCGAGCCGAAGACCGCCGGAACCGCACAAGCTACGTGCTTGCCCCGCTCCATGCAGAGCATGGCGTGTCTGGCGTGGCTCGGCGCGTCAGTGGCCAGGAAGATCGCCTCGATCGAGTCATCCTTGACCATCTCTTCGAGCGAGGGATAGGTTTTGGCGCATCGGCACGCCTTGGCCAGATTCGCGCACCGATCGGGGAACAGGTCGCTTACCGCGGCCACGGTTACGTTCGGATGGTTCTGGAACCCGAACGCCGCTCCGAACCGGCAGACGCCGTATCCGACGATACCCACGCGGATCTTCTGATCGGAGACCGCTCGCCAGGCCTTATTCCGCAGCTTGCCCGCGTCTGTCTGGTCGAATCCCTGTATCTTCTTGTCTTTTGCCTCGACCGCTGCGGCCAGGCCCATCGCTGCGGCGCCCAGCCCGGCGGTCTTCAAGAACTTGCGCCGTGATCCCTGTGAGTTTGACCTGTTCATGAGTGATATATCCTGATCAGTTTCGGAACTGTCGCTTCTAGGCCTTTCTCGCAGGCGGGGCGTATTGCGGCACTTTCAGGAGTTCGCCGTCTTTCAACGCCGACTGGTGGGCTACTACTCCCGGTACTGTCATGTTCAATGACCAGGCGATGTCGATCAGCGGTTCGCGTTTGAGCAGCAGGGCGGTTACGAACTCTTCTGTGAGGTATCCGTGCGATCCGCCGTGTCCGCCGCCGGGCATTCCGGGCGGGAGTTTGGGCTTGCTGAGGTTTGGCAATTTTTTGCGATCGCCGCCGGCGAGGGTTGTGCCCACCATGTTGCCCAGTTCGCCGTGCACTCTGCCGGTCTCGCCGTGCGAGCCGCGCATGCCCCAGCAAACGCTCATTCGCGAGGCGCCGCCGTCGGATGTTTTGAACAGTGCGATCTCGCTGTCGAACGGGTTCTTGTACCTGTTGGCCTCCGGCTGGAAAACGGCGATCTTGCCTCGGAAGCCCTGGCACGAAACGTGCGTGAAGCTGCCGCCGGTTATGGCTATGTCGTACGCCGTGGAGTGTGTCGGGTACCACATCGGCGGCGTTCCGTTGCGCCACTTCTTGTAGGATCCGATCTGGGATCTGGAGTAGTGGTAATACTGCCCCTCGGTGTAGATCAGCTTGCCGAACACGCCGGCCCGGTACGCCATGCGCATCGCGTAGTTGTCGGCCCGGAACGCCGAGGTCTCGAACATCATGTACTTTCGCCCGGTCTTCTTGACGGTTTCGTAGAGCTTCTCGGCGTCTTCCAGCGAGCCGAAGACCGCCGGGACCGCACAACCCACGTGCTTGCCGTGGTTCATGCAGAGCATAGCGTGCCTGGCGTGGCTCGGGGCGTCGGTTGCCAGGAAGATCGCCTCGATCGAGTCGTCCTTGACCATCTCCTCCAGCGAGGGATAGGTTTTCTTGCACCGGCACGCCTTGGCCAGATTCGCGCATCGATCGGGGAACAGGTCGCTGACTGCGGCCACTTCGACATTGGGATGGTTCTGGAACCCGAACGCCGCGCCGAATCGGCAGACGCCGTATCCGACGATGCCGACACGGATCTTGCGGCCGGAGACCGGTCGCCAGGCCTTGTTCTGCAGCTTGCCCGCGTCGGTCTGGTCGAATCCCTGAATCTTTTTCTTCTCAGCTCCAGCCGCCGACGCCAACCCCACCGCCGCGGCGCCGAGTCCGGCGGTCTTAAGAAATGTGCGCCTGGATGCTTTTGAGTTTGATCTGTTCATAACTGATGTCTCCTGAACATGGTTTGCAGTTATTATATCCAGACATCGAACCAACCCTCAACACCCTTGTCATTTGCTCCCGCCCGTCCCGTTCGGACGGCAGGGTGTCTGTAGGGCGAAAAGAGCGTCTTCTGCTTTTTGCATCGCTGTTTAAGCGGGCTTTACATACGCCCGATGACGGTAACAGCGGGCGAACAGCAGGCATGCAGTCGGTGCGTCCGTGACGATCAGCGTTGACAAGCATGCAAAGGCTAGAGAATATCCATCATGACTGAAACGACTGCAGCCTCATCCGAAATGGCGCCGATGCCTTCGAGTCGCAAGCCATTCATAATTCAGACCGTTGCGCAATCGCGTATTGTTGCTGCAGTTATATGGATGGTGTTCTGCGCGTACCTGGCGTTTGCCGACACCGCTGCAGAATATCCCCGCCAGATGAGAATGCAGCAGTTACGCAGTGAGGTGACGCATCTGGACGAAGGGCTCAGGCAATCGGCCCGTCTGGCGGCGGCTACGGGCCATGAGCGTTGGCGGCGACGATATCGCCAGCTTGAATCGAGACTGGATTCTACGATCAGGGAGTCGGCCCAACTGGCGCCGGAAACTCTGGTAAGCGACGCGATCGTCGCGATTGATGCGGTCAACAGGAAGCTGGCGGGTATGGAGGCCCGGGCGTTCGAACTGCTCGGTTCTGACCGCGGTGACGAGGCCCGGGAGCTTCTGTTCGGCTCGGAATACGAGCAGCAGAAGAAGCTCTACGCAGCTAGTATAGCTCGGCTTGACGAGGCGCTTATCTGCACGATCGGCGAGTCGATCGATCGGGAGCGTCGCGGGGCGATATCTTACATCGTGCTGGGAGCGATGGTTGTTCCCGTTATCGTTCTGGCCTGGGCGGCGGGTCTAAGGTCCGCCCGCAAGTGGCGAGGCGCGCTGGTTCGCAGCAACGGTGACCTGTCGGAACTGACCCGAACGCTGGACTCAAAGGTGGCCCGGCGAACCGGTGAACTGGCCGAGAACAACAGGTTGTTGACGAAGGAAGTCGCCGAACGAAAGCTGGCTGAAGAGAAGCTTTTGTTGTCGGCCAAGGTCTTCGAGTCCAGCGGCGAGTGTATTGTAATAACCGACGCAAAAAATCGAATCATCTCGGCGAATCGAGCCTTTTGCAGCATCACCGGCTACTCGACCGAAGAGGTTGTCGGCCAGACGCCGAGCATCCTCAAGTCCGATTGCCACGACCAGCTTTTCTACAAGGATATGTGGGATTCGCTTCTGACCCAGGGCGCCTGGCAGGGCGAGATATGGAACCGTCGAAAGAACGGCGAGATCTTCCCCCAATGGCTTAGCATTAACGAGATCCGGGACGCCGACGAAAATATCGCCAATTACATCGCGATTTCATCGGACATGACCAAGAGGAAGGCGGCCGACGAGAGGATCAACTTCCTGGCGTACTACGACGCCCTGACCGAACTGCCTAACCGCGTGCTGCTGCAGGATCGACTCAAACAGGCCGTCGCCGAGTCCAGAAGATACGGTAGTGAACTGGCGTTGATGTTCCTGGACCTCAATCGTTTCAAGAATATAAACGATTCTCTGGGCCATCACGCCGGAGATATGCTGCTGCAGGAGGTGGGCAAACGCCTCAAGCATCGCCTCAGAGAGATGGACACCGTTGCGCGTATGGGCGGCGACGAGTTCGTGGTCCTTCTGGCGAACATCAAGAGTCGCAGCGACGTCGAGATCGTAGGCCGGAAGATTCACGAATCGATATCGAGACCCATGACCATCGAAGGCCGCACCCTGACAATTTCGCCCAGCATCGGCATAAGCTGCTATCCCGCCGACGGGGCCGACATTCAGACTCTAATGAAGAACGCCGACGCGGCGATGTATCGCTGCAAAGAGAAAGGCGAGCGATGCATCTTCTTCACCAGCGACATGAATAACGTCGCCCGTAAGCGGTTAGAGATTGAAAACGGTCTGCGCGACGCGCTGGCCAACAACGACCTTGTTCTGCATTATCAGCCCCAGTTTGACCTTCACACTGGGCGCATAGTCGGATGCGAAGCCCTTATACGCTGGCAGCACCCCACATTGGGGCTTGTGCTCCCGATGGATTTTATCCCCATCGCCGAGGAGTCCGAGTTGATCGTCCCGATCGGTAATTGGGTGCTCCGGGAAGCCTGCAGAACCAACGCCCAATGGCAACACCAGGGCCTGCCGTGCGTGCCTGTGGCGGTGAACGTGTCGGCCGAACAGTTCCGCCGGACAGACTTTAAAATGGCGGTCACCGACGCATTGCTCGACAGCACCCTGGCGCCGGAGTATCTGGAGCTGGAGATCACCGAGGCTGTGCTCATTCACGACCCAGATGCGGTGTCGAGCAGTATTGAAGAGATCCGACGGCTTGGCGTACACTTCTCCATCGACGATTTTGGAACCGGGTACTCCAGCCTGAGCTACCTTAAGGATCTTTCGCTGAGCAAGTTGAAGATCGATCAGTCGTTCATTCAGGGCGTTCCTGAAAACTGCGATGATGCGGCCATTGTCCGGGCGATCGTGGACATGGCCCGGAGCCTGGCTTTGCGGGTGATCGCCGAGGGCGTTGAAACCCAGGTCCAGGCCGACTTCCTGCAAAACATCCATTGCGATCAGGCCCAAGGCTATCTCTACAGCCGATCGCTGCCGGCCGACGAGTTCAGTCAACTGCTGGCCAATGAGCGACTCGGCGCGCACAGCACTGTCAGCGGATGATCCGACCGCTTAGGCCTGTCGCAGATTGGATCGACAAAGCCCGCCGCGACTTCCGTTCTCAAGACGGCGAAACCGTCGGGCGAAGACGGCTGTGTTTCGACAACAAGCATCTTCCACTTTTTCCGACGCTACATAAGTTGTCTTGCCGCACGCCCGATAATTACAACGTGGGAGCTCGGCTTGTGTGCGGCGGGTTCACCAAGGCGCATTCCGTTAGAAAAACGCTCAGAAGAGAGAGTTTTCATCATGACTGAACCGAGCGGGGCCTCACTTGTCGTCCCGAGAACAGTTTCGAGCCGTAAACCCCTTGTCTTTCAAACAGTCGCCCAGTGCCTGAGCATCGCGGCAGTCATTTGGATGGTGTTTTGCACGTACCTGGCGTTTGCCGACACCGCCCGGGAACATCCACGACAGATGAGAATCCAGCAACTGCGGGCCGCAATTTCGCATTTGGACGGAGCGCTTGCCGAATCGACCCGCATGGCCGTGGCCACCGGCGATAGGCAATGGCTCCAATCGCATCACAAGTTAGAGCTGGAGCTGGATTCGGCGATCAAGGAGATCGCGACATTGGCCCCCGGAAGTCATGCGGCCGAGGCCGTAGCAGCGATTGACTCAGCCAGCAGCAAGCTTGCAGCTATGGAGAAACGGGCGTTCGAACTTGCCGACTTCGGACGCAGCGACGAAGCCGGGGACCTCCTGTCAGGCCCGGAGTATAGGCGTTACAAGCAGCTGTACTCCAAGAGCATGAGCCTGCTGGATGAAGACCTGCTCGGTACGCTTGGTGAGTCAATGGACAAAGAGCGGAGCCAGGCCATGTCCCACATCCTGCTGGGCGCGGCGGTCGTTCCGGTTATGATTCTGGTCTGGGTGGTGGGCCTTTGCTGCGCCCGCATCTGGCGAGGAGCCCTGGTCCGGAGCAACAGCGACCTGGCCGAATTGACCCGGTCGCTGGACTCGCAAGTGGCCGAATGCACCAGCAAACTGGCCGAGAACAACAGGCAGTTGAAGAAGGAAGTCGCCGAACGAAAACTCGCCGAGAAGGAACTTTCGTTATCGGCGAGGGTCTTCGAGTCCAGCGGCGAGAGCATCGTCATAACTGACGCCGAAAACCGCATCGTATCTGCGAATCTGGCCTTCCGTGAGATGACCGGCTTCACCGTAGATGAGGTGATCGGTGAGACTCCCAGCATTCTAAAGTCCGATCGCCACGACCAGGCGTTTTACGAGGCGATGTGGGATTCGATCGTCACGCAGGGCGCGTGGCGGGGCGAGATATGGAACCGTCGCAAGAACGGCGACGTGTTTCCCCAGTGGTTGTCGATTAATGCGGTGCGGGACACCGACGGTCGTGTTGTCAATTACATTGCGGTCTCCTCGGACATGACCAAACGCAAATCCGCCGCCGAGAGGATCAATTTCCTGGCGTACTACGACGCGCTGACCGAACTGCCGAATCGGGCGCTGCTGCAGGATCGACTCCAACAAGCGATCGCCGACGCCAAGAGATGTGACAAGGCCCTGGCGCTGCTGTTCCTGGATCTTAACCGTTTCAAGACCATCAACGATTCTCTGGGTCACCACGCCGGAGACTTGCTGTTGCAGAAGGTCGGTCAGCGGCTCAAGAGTCGTCTGAGGGAAACGGACACCGTCGCCCGGATGGGCGGAGATGAATTCGTTGTCGTTCTGGCCAATCTGAATGATCGCGGCGATATTGTGGACATCGCGCGAGAGATTCATGAAGAGATATCCAGGCCGATGGCTATCGAAGGGCATGCCCTGACCGTGTCCACCAGCATTGGCGTCAGCCTTTATCCCGCCGACGGGGCGGACATTCAGACTCTAATGAAAAACGCTGATGTGGCGATGTACCATTGCAAAGAAGCAGGCGAGCGATGCGTATTTTTCACCAGCGACATGAATGACGTCGCCAGTAAGCGTTTGAGTATTGAGAACGGTCTTCGCGGCGCGCTGGCCAAAGACGAACTTGTTCTCCACTACCAACCGCAGTGGGACATTCGCACCGGACGGATAATCGGAGCCGAAGCCCTCATTCGCTGGGAACATCCCGTATTGGGCATGGTGCCTCCGATGGATTTCATACCAATCGTCGAGGAATCCGAGTTGATCGTTCCCATAGGGACCTGGGTGCTTCGGGAAGCCTGCAGGATGAACGCCCAATGGCAGCACCAGGGCCTGCCGCGCGTGCCCGTGGCGGTGAATGTATCGGCAGAGCAGTTCCGGAAGACCGACTTCAAGACCACGGTCATGGAAGCACTGGCCGATCATGATCTGGCTGCGGAGTACCTCGAATTGGAGATCACCGAGACAGTGCTCATTCACGATCCCGAGGCGGTGGCCCGGAGTTTCGAGGAGATCCGTCGCATAGGGGTGCATTTTGCGATCGACGACTTCGGAACGGGCTATTCGAGCCTGAGCTATTTGAAGGAGCTTTCGCTGAGCAAGCTGAAGATCGATCAGTCGTTCGTTCGCGGCGTTCCTCAAAATGCGGACGATTCAGCGATTGTTCGAGCGATCGTCGACATGGCCCGGAGCCTGTCTTTGCGGGTGATCGCCGAGGGTGTCGAAACCCAGGAGCATGCTGATTTTCTGCGAAACATCAATTGCGATCAGGCCCAGGGTTATCTCTACAGTCGACCGATCCCAGCCGACGAGTTCGGCAAGCTGCTGGCCAATGAACGACTGGGGACGCACACCATTCCCGTCGCATGATCCGACTCCTTTCAGCTCCAGACGGAATTTCCGGTCAATAACCAGGCGTCAATCTGCGTTTACAGGGGTGAAATCTGTCGCTCCGAAAGAAACGATGAGAAAGATGCTCTTCGGCAATTTGATCGGTTTGATTCTGCTGTCTGTGGCCGCATCGCCGGCTCCGGGCGCTGACAACATCCCTGCGCAGATCGCGGCCGCCGAGGCTCAGTGGGCCAAGCGAAACAAGTTTTACAAGAAGCACGTTGTCGTCGGCGGGATGTTGATCATGAGTTCCGACAAGGTCTCAGACGCGGCGCTGGCCGAGACGGCGAAGTTGACCAGGCAGATGCTCGCCGGGAGGCCTGACCTGCTGGCCGATATGGTCAAACGCGGAGCCTACATCATGGTTGTCGGCTCGTCAGAGGGCATTACGGACCTTCCGGAATACCGCTGGCTGCGTCCCAAGGCGTTCTGGAACGAACGGTCCCGCGGTTTCGGCGGAGCCTACGGCAAGCTGAAGACCAGTTGCGCCGAGGAGAACATGCTCTGCCTTCCCGACGATCTGTACGAGGAGGAGAACATATTCATCCACGAGTTCGCACACACGATCCACGAGGCGATAAACCTCGGCGACAAGGACAAAAAGTTCCACAAGAAGCTGGCTGTAGCCTACGAAAATGCCTTGAAGAAAGGGTTGTGGAGCTGTTCGTACAAAGACATGTACGCCATCGTGACGCTCAGGGAGTATTGGGCCGAGGGCGTGCAGTGCTGGTTCGACGCCAACAACGAAAACAACTTCAAGCATAACCATATCAATACGCGCGAGGAGTTAAAGGCCTACGATCCGGGCCTGGCGAAACTGGTTGAAGAGACGTTCGCCCTGACCGATAAGAATGACTGGCGTTACAAGGCTCCGGCCAAACGCCCGCAGGTTGCCGCGCCGGCCGAAGCGCTCAAGTGCGATCCGTTCTACAAGAAGCACGTTCGCGCTCGCGGCCTGGCGATACTCGGTTCGGACAAGGCCCCTGATGCGGCGCTGCTTGAGGCCAACCGTATAGTCAGGCGGATGTTCGCATACCGACACGATCTGCTGCGTGCGATGTTCAAGGGCGGTCTGCGAGTGGTGGTGGTCGGCCGGAACGAGAAGATTTCAGACGTTCCCGAGCTCAAAGACGCAGGAGACGTGCGAACGGTAAGTTGCACAGCTAAGCGTAAGATAATCGCCTGCGGCGCCGAGAGCCTGTTGGGCGCAAAGAATGGTTCCGTTCTCGTCGGCCAGCTCGCTCGCGCGATGCACCTGTTTACCGGACTCAGGGAGATCGACGAGAAGCTGGACAAGGATCTGGAGAAGTACAAGACGCTCAAACGAAGATTCCGTTCTTCGGTCCGCCTGTTGAGATCGCAGATCGGGGTAAAGCCGATAGACAAGCGATTCGACGCCGAACTGAAATTGCTGCACAAAAAGGCGATCGCAAAGGGGCTCTGGAAGGATACTCCCGCGGCGAAAGATCACGTTGAATACTGGGTCCTCGGCGTACAGTCATGGTTCGACGCCGGCGATGGGAAAATCAAAACGCGCGAGAAACTAGTTGCGTACGATCCGGACCTGGCCAAACTCGCAGCCAAAGTGTTCTGCCACGCAGAGCGCGTCGATTGGCGCTACAGATCGCCTGCAAATCTAAAGGATTGACGGGTGTGGCGGGTTTCTATTCCTGGGTCAGTTTCTTGATGATGTGCTTGGCGAGATGTTCTTTGATCTCGCGATGGCGGGGGAGGGGCTGGCAGACTCCGGTGTCGGGATTCTGATACCAATCGTGTCGTCCGCCGTGACGGATGAAAACACATCCGGCTTTGGTGATCAGACTGATCAAGTCCTTTCGCTTCATCCTATTGGAAGCTCCGCGACTTTGCGCACGCCGGGAATGTGTCCGCCTGTAAGATCCGCATAGAGATCCCTCAAGTTCTCCTGAAGCTCTTCGATGGTCTCAGCCTGGGTGATGTAGTCGGGATAGTCCTCAAGATACCCCAACTGCATATCCTCATCTTGCCAGTGAATGTATCGAGTTGTTTGTACCTCTGACATGCTTTGTATTATACGCTTTCAGGGCTTAGATTACAATCTAATCGTGCGTCAGCCAGCGGGCTTATCAAACTTGAAGTTCTTGATCAGTTCGATCTCTTTCGGGGCGTGGGGTCTTCCGTCCGGCCAGAGCATGTCCCAGTGCCATGGGTCCTTGATCGTCAATGATTGTATCCCGGCGCCAGGCGACGTCAATATTGTTCTTTTTCGCTCGTTATGCAAAGAGCCCGATCATAGGGCGGTCGGGCTCTTAATTGATATGCACGCCCCGGCCTGCTAGACTTCTTTTTTGTACTGACCCGATGGTCGACCCCTCAGGACCGTCGGCCGTTTTAACTCAATAGGATGGTGAAAGATGCGGCGAATTACGTTTGTTCTTGTTGCGGCGACTATGATGACTTCAACGACGGGTCTGGCCGCTCGGCGAGCGAAGAAGCCCGCCAAGGTCTCGCCGCGAAACGCCCTGGAGGCCGATTGGCTCCACCAGGCCGGTAACAAGCCGACGACCGATCTGTGCAAGAAGGAAATCGTCTGGGCGCGTCGGATCGCCGCACGTCTTACCGCTGTGGACAACAAGTCTGCACTGGCGAAACTCGACGCGCTGGAAAAGCAACTGTCCGGTAAGAAGGCCTCCGACGCCGATCGCGATGCGTACTTTGCCGTCCGCGCCGCCAAGCGCGAGATCATGATGTCCGATCCGGCGATCAACTTTGACAAGATCGTGCTGATCGATAATCCGTATCCCGGTAACGGTCGCGAGCCCGGCCACGAGGCCCGCCACAGAAACGGGTTCGTCGCTCGCTTCGGCGGACGGCTCGTCGTGCTGGAAGGGCTGAACTACGACGCGAAGGTTCGCCAGCTCGCCCCGACGGCCGATTGCGGCGGCAAGGAAGCCTCGTTCTGGCGGCCGGACGTGTCGACTGACGGCAAGAAGGTGCTGTTCTGCATGAAGCCGTCCGGCGCCAAATCGTTCCACATCTACGAAATAAACGCCGACGGCTCCGACGCCAAACAGCTCACGCGCGGCGACTACGACGACCTCGACCCGATCTATTGCCCCGACGGGAAGATCATCTTCTGCACCACGCGCGGAAACACGTTCATCCGCTGCATGCCGTACACCTATTCGTTCATGCTGGCCCGCTGCGACGGCGACGGGAAGAACATTTACGTTGTCTCGCGTAACTCCGAGTGCGACTACACGCCGAGCATTCTCAACGACGGGCGCGTGCTCTACACCCGCTGGGAATACACCGACAAGGGCCTGTGGCGCGTCCAGAGCCTCTGGACGATGCACACCGACGGCACGAACGTTCGCCACTTCTGGGGCAACCAGAGCCCGTACCCCGACATGCTGATCGAGGCCCGCGCGATCCCCGGCTCGAAGAAGGTCATTTTCATCGGCGCAGGTCATCACATGTGGTTCGAAGGGCCGGTAGGGATCGTGGACCCCAGGGAAGGGCGCGACTACCCCAACGGCGTCTACAACGTAACGCCTGAGGTGAGATGGTCCGAGGTCGGCAAGGGACCCCGCGACAAGGCCTACACTGACAAGTATCACAGCTCGGGAAGGTACGCGGCGTACAAGACCCCGTATCCGCTGAGCGAGGAGTTGTTCTTAGTCTCGGCCAGGCCGGGCACGCGAAGCGCACGCGATCCGAACTCCACCCGGGCCAAGTTCAATCTCTACATGATGGACGTCTACGGTAATCGCGAACTTATCTGGAAGGGCAAGCACAACGCCTACCACGCCATGCCGCTGGCGGCCCGCAAGGCGCCGCGCCAGTTTCCGGACCTGGTGGCCTGGCCGAAGATTTCCCCCGCCGGTCAGATTCAAGAGCCCATGAAAGACGGTGTGCTCTACAGCAACAACGTGCTGGAAGGCGTAAAAGGCCTCAAGCCCGGCGATGCGAAGTATGTACGGGTTGTCGAGATGGATCACAAGACCTATTCGACTTGGTGGAAGACCATCCAGCACGACGGACCGGCCGTCAGCCTGCCGGCTCCGGAAGTCGTCAAGCGGTTCGTCGGGACCGTTCCGATCGAGGCCGACGGATCGGTGGCGTTTAAGGTAACGCCCGGGCGGGCGATCTATTTTCAACTGCTCGACGGCCAAAAGCAGGCGATCCACACGATGCGAAGTTTCACCGGCGTCATGCCCGGCGAGCGGCGCGGGTGTCTGGGCTGCCACGAGCAGAGGCACAACACCAAGAATCCGACGACAGCCAAGGTCAGTTCGGCGATGAAGAAGGGCCCTGTGACCCCGACGGCTCCGAAGTGGGGCCGCGAGTCGATAGGCTACCTCCGATTCGCCCAGCCGGTGTTCGACAAGTACTGCGTCAAGTGCCATAACGACAAGAAGGGCAAGGACGGTAAGACCAATCCGCTGAACCTCACGCTTCGCGAGTCGAACATCAAGTGGCGATGGCGGGGTTCCCATCGTCCAGCCGACAAGTCGGCGTTCAAGGAGCCTTACGTTACTCTCGTTGGCGGGCAGGTCATCTGGGGCAAGGGCAAGCTGACTGACAAGAACCCCGACAAGGCGCCGCTTTCGCTTTCGGGCTGTTACGTGACCGAAGGCTACAACCGCTACACCGCAAAGGGCCAGGCCGCAAGCCTCCGCACGCTTCCGCCGTACAGCGCGCTGTCGCCGGTGAGCAAGCTGGTTCAGAACGCCTCGTCGGGCAAGCATAACAAGGTGAAGGTCGCCCCTGAAGATCTGGCGCGACTGGTCGCGTGGGTCGACGCCAACGGGCCGTACCTCGGCGTCGAGGAGATCCGCCAGATGTACGATCCGCACTTTGCGACCAACGATATCGGAGCGGTGCCCTCGCGAGTGCGGACCGCGCCGATAATCAACCGCTTCAACATTCGCCAGGACGGCGACGCAAAGGCCGTAGTCGGCGATCCGGTCTATCAACCCAACTCGAAACCCACGACAGCAGGAATGAAACGCATCGGCGGGTAATGGAAACGGGCGATCTGAACCCTCGGAGGGCTCAACGAAAAAGGAAGATTTTCTGTTGTAGTGTTTTGAATGACGAATCGTTTGAACGGCGCGCGAAACCGCAAGCGGTTATGTACTGCATGAAAACCGCTTGCGGTTTCGCGCGCCGTTCAAACAAGTGAATCGTGAATAACGTTTCCCCTATTTCTTCTCGCCCGCATCCTTCTTGGGAGCATCCTTTCCGAACTTGAACTTCTTGATCAGTTCAATCTCTTTCGGGGCATAGGGTTTTCCGTCCGGCCAGAGCATGTCCCAATGCCAGGGGTCCTTGATCGTCAGACCCTTCTTGCCCCAGGGCAGATATGTCTGCTGCTTGCCAGCGACCAAGCCCCAGTTCCACCAGCTTACTTTGTACTTGGCGAATACGGGCAGGACGGCTGCGTAGTCCTGGCCCGGCCGGCGGCGGATGGTTTCTGTGCACAGCAACGGTCGGCCGTACTTCTGGTAGAGTTTGGTCGTTTTCTCCACGCCGGCGGCGCTGCTGTAGGCGTGGTAGCTGACCACGTCCGACAGCTCGGCCAGCGTCTTGGACATCTTGCTCCCATGTCCGCGCCACGGGCCCGTCGTCAGCGGCGCCGCGGGATTCATCTCCCTGGCCCACTTGAAAGTCTCGATCGCCAGTGGAAGGCTCTTGTCTCTAAGCCCGCCGTTGCCCGGTTCGTTGTAGAGGTCCCATACCAGCACGCGTTTGTCGTTGGCGAACTTGCCGACTACGGCCTTCACGTATTTCTCAAAGAGCGGCCAGGCTTTCTTGTCGGTTACTTTTTTCGCGATCGGGCTGGGGACCCAGCGGCTGTTGTGCACGCCGGGCTTGGGTTTGGGTTGCTTGCCGACAACCGGATCGGCCCGCGCGAAGTTCACGTCGTCGAACAGGCAGAACATCACGCCGATCTTGTTCTTCGCGGCCAGTTCGAGGAACTTGTCCAATCGCTTCAACAGGCCGTCGGGATCGGCCTCCCAGACTTCAAACGAAACGTTGCACCGCACGGAGTTGTATCCGGACTTGTGGGCCCAGCCGAGTTCGCGATCGATGGTCTTCGGGTCGAACGTGTCGGCCTGCCACCATTCGAGCATGTTGACGGCGCTGCTTGGCACGTAGTTAACGCCTTTGATCGGGGCGACGCTCTTGTACCAGGCCCATGCCTTGTCCTTGGACCAGATCTGCGGTTTCTCATCGGCCGCTCCGGCGGCGAAAACCGTCGCGAGACAGCCGACTAAAAGCATCAATACTATTGACCAATGTTTCATTGTCTATCCTTACTTCTTGGCGGGCTTGGGCTTGTAGTGGAGCGATTTCCAGTAAGCCTGGTCGGTCTTGAACATGTCGTCGTACCCGCCCCATTTGTATGCCGGCGGCAGGATGCCCCAGGCCTTCATCTCCCTGATATACGCCGGGTGCGGCTCGAATCCCGGCATGTCGTAACGCTTGTTGTTCTGCAACTGGGCCTGGAGGATTTTGACCTGTGCGAGAATCCTGGCGTAATCGGCGTCGTCGGCGTCTTTGAAGATCGGCGGCCCGCTGGAGACGATCTTGCCGTTCTTGTCCTTCTTCTTGCTGCAGAGATCCCATCCGCCGGCGGCTTTGGACAGCGGAGCCAGCAGCGCCACGGATTTCGACGGATGATCGAGATTGTAGAACCAGTGCGTTCTCGGATCGTCCTTCGATCGCGGGAACCCGCGCTTGTGGCACGACGCGCACTTGCGTTTGTGCACATTGTTGTCGACGACTTGCCTGGGGAAAATGAATCCCTTGCCAAGCGCCGCGTAAGTTCCGGCGAATGTCCCGGCGCATTCGATCCAGTAGCGGATTGTGTCTTTCTCGGCGGCCGAGAGTTTGACCTTGTGATGCTTGCCGTCGAGCTTCTTCATCAACGGGCTGGCCGATGTTCCGATAGTTCGCGGCGGTCTGTTGCCGGCGCCGTTGAACCCGTCGGCGACCTGCTTCCTGGCTCGCAACGCTGCGTAACTCTGGTTGTAGAATATTCCGCGATCGCCGCTGAGCAACACCCCGCCTGAGTAGGGGCCGCCGTGTTTGGTCTTTTTGTATCCGTGGCATTTTACGCAATGCCTGTTAAGGATCGGCTGGATGTCGCGCGGGTAGTCGAACATGTGCGGAATGCCCTTTATCGGCTCGATCTTGCTCGGCGGGCGCTTTGCGGCCAGGAGGTTCCGCGTGACCGGAGGGGTGCCGACTCTCTCTTCGTGGCAGCCGACGCAGCTTACCGACTCGCCGGGCTGGACCGTCATGAAACTCTGCATGCGCTTTACCGACAGATTGTCTTTGTCCATCGCGATGAAGAATATAGGCCTCAACGCCGGGGCCTCGAAATGGGCCGAACCGTCGGACTCGATCGGAACGCTGCCGATGACCCGCTCAAGCGAGAACGAACCGCCGCTGCCTCCGTCAAACGAGACCATCTGCTGCCAGTCCCTGTTGGGCTTGACCGGCATGTGCATGACTTCCATGACCAGCAGCGTCTTGATGTCGCCGCGTTTGACGCCTTTCATGTTCCGACCGACGTAGACATCCTGCAAAATGATCGTTCCGGTGCTTTTTGTCAGATCGACGCGGGAGGGGATCACGCGTTCCCTGGGGCGTTTGCGAATCGGGTTCGGTTCGTGGACCCACATGTTGGCTTTTATTTCCGCTTGCGTGAGTTTGAACAGCGGGGTGTGCTTGCCGGCGGCTCCGAGCAGGCTGATTGTGTGATGGCCCGGACCGGCTACGAGAAAACTCTTTTCGCTCAGGGGATACGGGTCCCGCCACTGCGGCCTGGGCGTGATGCGTTTGACATTGCTCTTGCGATCGGGTCCGTCTCTGGCGTCGATCACGTCGACAAACCCCTCGTGTTCGCGCCGCCCATGCCCGGGTGAGTGGATCATCACGACTTTCGGCGATTCGGGTATCGGTTTGGCGTCGAGGAAGGCTCCGCCGCCGTGCATGTTGCCGAAGTAGACGGTCTGGCCGGTCCCGTCGGGGTTGGTCGTCCACAAGTGGTGATACTGCACCTGGCTACGGTCGACGTACTCCCATCGCTGGTACAGGATCCGCCCGTCGGGCAGGACCCAGGGAGTGTTTTCGTGTTCGATGTTCGGCGATATGCGCCGCATGTTCTTACCGTCACCGTCGCAGCGATACAGGACCGCTACCCTGGTGTAATAACACGGGACATTGCAGTTGACCCGGCTGGAACAGAATACAATCCCGCCGTCGGGCAGATAAGCCGGTTCGAAATCGTCGTACGGTCCGTCGGTCAGTTTTTTCAGTCCGGTCCCGTCGACGTTTATCTCGTGCAGGTGATAGTAGGGCTGAGAGCCCTTGCGATACGAAAACAGGATCTTCTTCCCGTCGTAGTGCATCTGCGGATCGCGCACTCCGCCTTTCGGATCGTCCAGCAGTGTTCGCACCTTGGAGGTCTTCACGTTCAACGCACGCAGGCTTCCGCCGTCGCCGTAGAGTATTCGTTTCGGATCCTCGCAGCGATGGCTGAAGTTTGCGTACCAGTGTCCGTCCCGTCCCGGCTGGCGCGTGGTGAATACAATCTCGTTAAAACCCAGGTTGCCGATCGGCGGCTTTGGTGTAGCGTCGGCCGCCCGGGCCGGAAACGCCGTCACCAGACATCCGGTAAGAATCACTAATACCAGTGAACATCGCTTCATGATAAGTCCTCCTGCACGCCCGATTGTACGCGGCGATTGTTGTTTACATCTCCGGTTGGGCGTACGGTGAGGGCGGCGGCGAGACCGGCGCAACAGGTGATATTGGCGCCACGGGTATCGCAACGGGCGGCACATGCTTCTGGACGCAGGCCTTCACGCCGAAGAAAAGGAATCCCATGGCGATTATGAAGTACAGCAGGAATCCGTAGGGAATATGAATTCCCGCCGTGTCCAGAACGGTCTCAATGATGATTCCCGGCGTGACCGACATGACCGAAAGACGAATGAGCGACGCATAATTCAGTTTGGTCTCGCACATCGCCGCAAACGCCAGGCCAATGCACGCGTAGATCAGGGCCTGCAATATACGGAAGACATAAGCGCCCAGAACCGCCAACACGTACACGATCGGAGCCACCAAACCCCTGGCTGTTTCCAGCCATCCGTTGATCATGTCCTGTTCGAGCACGAAGTGATCGACCTCATCGAAACTGAACGTTTGGGTCTCGAATTTATTTTTCTCCATGATCGCTTCAGTCGCCGTCACCAGGAGCTTCGCGTCGGTCTGGTCCAGCGAGGTTATTTGGCCGGTAGTGTCGATAATCGCGATGACCTGGCCGCTTTCCGGCTCGATTATGCGGTGGGGTTGCGGTTCGTCGATCGAGGCTCGGCCGTTGTCTATCGTGATCCTGGGAATCTGTGTGACGATCTTGGGCGCCTCATTGTCGAGGAATTTCGAGAATCCGGTATGAAGCTTGATTATCGGGGCGATCCAGCAGATCGTCAGCAGCAGAAGCAGGTAACCGAACGCCACGCCTTTCCACTGTCTGCCAACGTCGCGGTATAAAGAGGGTGAACCGAAAGCCAGCACCGGCGCCTGAAATATTGAATATCGTTTCATTGTGCCTGTTTCTCCCGAGATTACATCGTTGTTAGTGTTCTCTGTACGTGCTCTGCGTGCAGACTACGAAACTGCGATACCGGCGGCAATCCAAAACTGATAATCCAAAGACTCGCCTGGCCTGTAGAATGCGTCGGGAATATGGTGTAAGGTGGCAGTCGCAATAATTCATGACCCTGAAAGGCGCGTGTGATAATGAAGAAACTGCTATCTTGTCTGGTCCTGGCGATATTCATCAGTTGTCCGGCCGCTCGGGGCGAGGTCCGTCTGGCGAAGATATTCACCGACCACATGGTCCTGCAGCAGGAACTGCCCATCGCCGTCTGGGGCTGGGCCGACAAGGGTGAGAAGATCGCCGTTACGCTGGCGGGCAAGAGTGTCGAAACGACGGCTGGGGTGGGCGGTAAGTGGCGAGTGGACATTCCCGCGCTCAAGGCTGACGGCAAGGCCCACACGCTGATCGTCAAGGGCGCCAATACGATCGAACTGAAAGATGTGCTGCTCGGAGAGGTCTGGTTGTGCGCTGGTCAATCGAACATGAACCGCTCGACCGAGGTCAAGGAAATCGATCTGAACATCCGCCTGTTCTGGATTGACGGAAGCGTAGTTCCTACGAAGGAGGACCTCGGCGACAATTCCGCCGGTTGGGTTCGCTCGACGCCCAAAGACGTGGCGACCGCCGCACCGCCGAAAAAAGGGCGGGGCGCCGGCAAGCCGCGCAAGAGTTTCGCAGAAGTCGGATACGTTTTTGGGCGCAAGATTCACGCCGAACTGAAAGTTCCCGTCGGGCTGATCAAGTCGGCGTTCGGTGGGTCGCAGGTGCAGTCCTGGACGCCGGTGGCGGATATCGAGAAGACCTATCCGTTCGGCAAACCCGCCGAGGGCGGATACCTCGGGCATCGTAAGGGGCTGCTCTATCAAACGATGGTCAACGGGATCGTGCCGCTATCCATGCGCGGCGTGATATGGTACCAGGGCGAAAACGACGGGCGCAGCAAGATCTACCACAAGGATCTGACCAAATGGATCGCCAGTTGGCGGAAGCTGTGGAGCCGCGACGACATGCCGTTCTACATGGTGCAGATCGCCCCGACGACTTATGCCGGTGGTCGAATGCAGTATATCTGGGAGGCCCAGAGCTGGGCCATGCACAACATCCCGCACGTCGCACTGGCGGTGACAAACGACATGGCTCCGATCAAGGACCACAAGGGCGTCGACAGGACGAAGATCGACAAAGTCACGGGCTTTCCGCTGCATGGCGGAGGCAATCCGCACCCGAGCAACAAGCAGCTTGCCGGCGTGCGTCTGGCGAACATCGCACTGGTCAAGACGTACAAGAAGCCCGATCGCGTGCTCTACGGTCCGATGTACGATTCGCACAAGATCGAAGGCGCCAAAGTTATCGTGAAGTTCAAGTACGCCGGGGTCGGGCTGGCCAGCCGAGACGCCAAACCGCTGAACTGGTTTGAACTGTCGGACGGAACGAAAGAGAAGCGGAAGCTCGTCTTCGTCAAGGCCGCCGCCAAGATCACCGGCAAGAACACGATCGAAGTAACCGCTTCGGGCATAAAGGCGCCGAAGTTCGTCCGCTTCGCCTGGAACTGCGAAGCCCGTCACAACCTGATGAACAAGGAAACCCTGCCGGCCGTCTCGTTCAAGACCGACGAGCCACTGGAGTAACCGCTACGGTTTGTCGATACGCTTCATCCACCGCAGGTGAAATCCCGATTCCAGGGGTATACAATGTTCTAGCCCAAGGTTCTGGGAAACTGGGCGCCAGCCCGTCCTTGTGGAATTCCGGGAGAGGCGCTAATGGCCGATCGCCCTGAAGTGCGGCGGATGTTCTCATCATGGCTGGGGTCTGTGCTGGTGTGTCTGTTTGCGGGGCCTGTTTTGGAATCCCATGCCGCCCAGCCCGCGCCGCGACTGGTCGAAGTCCAGCTCCTTGCCGACGCTGCGGCGATAGAACCCGGCGGGACATTTCAGCTCGGCGTTCTGTTCAAAATGGCGCCGGATTAGCGCGTTTATTGGAAGAATCCAGGCGATGCGGGGCTGGCCACATCGGTCAGGTTCCGCCTGCCTGAGGACTTCAAAGCCGGAGAACTTCACTGGCCGGCTCCGATGAACCACGTCGCCAAGGCTCTCGATGAGAATACGGATGTTCGGTGAAGTATGGAAAGAGCAGGTGGGTTCGAATGAGTCGATGATATCCCGGAATTCGGAAATCACTGTAAATCTCCCGGCCTGCTCCGTCATGTAATTGGAGTCCGCAACCGGCGGCCTGCATACGGGAGAACAGACAATGAAGAACAAGGCGGTTCTAATCGCAAGCGTATGCCTGCTTTGCGGGCTGGTTGCTTATCAGTCATGGGGAGGTTTTCGTTGGTTTGAACGAAACGCCGAGTTAATCGAAATGGCTCGCCGGTATAGACCCAAAAGATACGACGCCGGCCGGGCAAAACCGATGACGCTCGAGATGGTTCGGAAATCGCTTTCCGACGACCGAGGGGTCAAACGGATGAGAGCGATTCTTGCGTCGAAGAGATTCATCGCCGAGCATCCGGACCTTGTTCCGGCGCTGGTCAGGATATATGTCGATCGCAAGGCGGACTCTCGGACCGCGGCGCTGGCCGAGATGGTAATCCGCGGCGCCGACAGACCTCTTGGCGGCGGCAGCACGGCCCGGCTCGTGAGAGTTTTTCAGGACCGCAACAAGTGCTGTCTGACCGAAGAGGAGATGGATGACGATCCGACCGAGCGGGGACTGAAAATGAAGCATCCGGTGCGATATGCGGCGCTGCATATGCTCTGTGACATGAACTCCGACGTTGTGGGGGTGGTCCCGTCCATCATTGAGGCCGACTACTCCAGCGGCCGGAACTGCCTGAACGTCGATCGCAGGCGGTGTCTCGAATGGATCGGTCCGGGCCAGCGGGCCGATGTTGAGGTCCTTACCAGACTGATGTTCAGCGACAAGGCTCGAATTCGATTTGATGCGGCGATCTGTCTGGGGTATCACCGCGATGCATCCGAAAGCGTTATACCGCTGCTTCGGGGCGCCATGGCGCGGGAGGATTCGTCCGGTATGCGATGCGCGATGCTGATGTCTTTGGCCCGCATCGCGGGCCGGGGCGAGCTGTCGGCCGGAATCGCCGCCAATGCGTTGGGCGACCCCAACTGCGTAGTACGCGCCGACGCGGCCGAGCTGCTGGGCGACTTCAAAGTCGACCGGAAAAAGCACGCTGGTATGCTGGTCAAGGCCCTGGATGATTTCTGGCCCCCGGTCAGGCGTAACGCGGCCGGATCGTTGGGCAGGATCGGCGCGGCGGGGCCGAAAGTAACTGACCGACTCGTGACGGCGCTGGACGACGAGGAGCACATTGTTGTTCTGGCGGCGGCTGGAGCGCTGATCAAGCTTGGTTCGGGGCGGTCATCCGCTGTCGCCGTGAAACTCCTGAAAACTCATCTGGCCGACGAAGATCCGGTAGTCCGACGCGCCGCGGTTAGAACCGTCGCCCGAATAGGCCCCAAAGCTCTGGGCACGGTCGATTCGCTGGCGGCGATGCTCGGCGCGGATGATGATTGGCGGGCGACCGCCGAGGTCTGCATCGCGATGGGCCGTCTGGGGCCATCCGCCGCCGGCTCGACGGATGCATTGGTCGAGCTGTTGGAAAACGGTGATGTTCATCTGGGTCGCATAATTTGCGAGGCGTTGGGAAACATCGGATCGGTCGCCCCCGGAGCGGTTCAGAAGCTTCGGGCAATCATGAACGATCCGAGCCGTGACATCGCCCGGCGAACAGCCGCGGCGGGAACGCTGTTGGGCCTGGCTCGCGGCGATGTCGAAGATGCGTTGGAGTTCCTAAGGGCTCGCGTGAAGCTTCATTCGGCGATGGATCACTGGCCGATCGAACTGCTGGCGGGTTATCAACCGATGTCGGAGCCCACCGCCGCCGTGCTGGGCCAGTTCATCGCCGACTATCGCGACAAGCCCTGGTCTTCCAGTGTTTCGGGCGTCGACCAGGCGGTGCTGTACGCTGCCGAAGGCCTGGGGCGTTCGAAGGATCCCAAGACCGCTCGTTCCGCGATTGGGCTCTTAGTCCGCATGATGAAGACCGGCCGCCTCGATCTTTCCATCGCCGCGGTTGACCCGAACGATCCGCTAATCGCAGAGCCGCTGAAACGCGGGGATCTCGGGCGATACGAGTATCGCCGCATGGCGATCGAATCGCTCGGGCGCCTCGGTCCGATCGCCGCCGGAGCGGCCGAGCACTTGAGCGAAATGATAAACTGGAAGGACCTCCGTCTGGCCAGACCGGCCAGGGCTGCACTGGAACGAGTAACCTCCGAGACCTGACCGGCATCCGCCGCGGTATCTTACCGCTTGCAGTTGCTGATTGCCGGAGGGTATTCTGTGAGTGGTGACGATCATGAAAAATACAGCATCGAAAACTCCGGGTCCACTGAACTGTCTTGCGACGATTCTGCTGATTGTCGCGGCGGTTTCAGCTCCGCTGGCGGCGTGCAAGGTTCCGGTGTTTCGTTACGCTCTTAAGAAATGGCTGCCCGACTCGTACACGGCGGTTGTTTTTCATCGCGGATCGCTGAGTAAAGACCAGTCTGCGGTATGCAAGGGGCTTGTGGCCTCGGCAAAGCGTGCGAACCTTATCGTGCAGACTGTGGATCTTAACGAGGATCGCCGTCCCTGGGCTCCGGAGTTCTTCACCAGCGGGGATCTGCCCTGGATGGTGTTGCTGAAGCCTTTGAGCCGGAAGGGGCTTGCCAGCCCCAAGAATCTGGGCGCCGGGCATATGGTCTGGTCGGGGTCGCTGGACAAGGCGTCGGTCGGGGCCATGATCGACTCGCCCAAACGCCGCAAGATATCGGACCTGATCAGGTCCGGCCAGTCGGTGGTCTGGGTACTGCTGGACAGCGGCGATGCGAAGAAAGACGCCGCCGCGGCGACTCGCACAACCGGCGCGATCGCAAAATTGGCGGGCAAACTGAAAATAGTCAAACCGCTCGGGCCCGAGGCGATGCTTCCCAGGCAGAAACTTCCCCAACTTCGCCTGGCGTTCTCTATGCTCCGCGTTTCTCGCGCGGATCCGGCTGAGCGGGCGCTGGTCGAGATGCTGCTGTCAAGCGGCAAGGGATTGCGGGATGCGACCGGTCCGATACTCTTTCCGATCTTTGGGCGCGGACGTGTGCCTGCTTCGCTCGTCGATAAAGAGATTACCGAGGAAAACGTCACCGAGCTGGCCCGGTACCTTACCGGACCGTGCTCATGTCAGGTCAAGGCCCAATCGGCTTCCGGGCTGGACGTATTGATCGCGGCCGATTGGGACACCGCCGCCAAACCGGCGCCGACAACCCGCCCAGCCGCGGCGCCCAGGCCATCGCCAAAGACAGCCCGTAAATAGCGGTGTTTCCGATTCGCTCCTACTTCGCAGCCTGCTTTGGCGCCTTCTTCGGCGTGTCATCGCATTTGAGATCGCCGAGGGTGTATTGGATTCCGTCGAGCAGGAACTGCAGGAGCTTTGGGTTTTCGAAGCTCTGTGCGTTGTGTGAAGGGGAGCAGTAGAAGACCCGGCCCTTACCGTATTTCTTGATCCACGCCGTGTAGCGGATGTCTGCCACCACTTTCTTCTGGGCCCTGCCGCAGTTCAGCAGCGATGTGTCCATTTGCAGTAGCGGCCGGAAGTTCTTCTTCTTGTAGGCGTTCTTGAACAGGTACGGTTCGTCAACGTGTACGAACTGCTCGCCTGCGAACGCCTTGAGCAGCGGATGGTCCGGCTCGACCAGCTTTAGCGTGACTTTCTGTTGGGCCGGATGGAAGTCGAAGCTTCCGCCCAGCAGTTCGCTGAACTCCGCTGAGTTGTTCAGGAACACGATGGCGCCGTGGATCGCCGTCAACCCGCCGCCTCGCTTGACGAAGTCGATCAGGCTTTTTTCCAGCGCGGCGATTTCGTCTTTCTTGTCCTTGCCCAGCGCGTCGAGGAATATGTTGCGGGTCGGGCCTCTGCTGCACGTGTTGTTCAGGATGACTCCGTCAAACTGCTTGAGATTCTCCGGGGTGAACATCTGCACGTCATTGCTGACTACGACCTTGAAGGCGCCGCTCTTCTTGCCGAGGATCTCCACGACCGCCGTCGTGTGCGGGATAACCCAGTGTTTGAATCCGGGCGAAAGGGAAAACAGCAGCACTTTCCGCTCTTTGGCCGGTTTGGCGGTCGCTTCGGCCGGAGCCAGTTTCGTGATCTTGCTCTTCCACGCTTCGGTCAGTTTAATCTTAGGGGCCCCGGCGCAAAGGGCTCCGGCCAGCATGCAAATTGAAGTAACGATCGCCAGATGTTTCAACATTATATGTTTCTCCGATAGTGACGGTTATTGACGCCGATCCAGATTGTCGTGACCTGCATTGTACAGTCCTGCGACGGCTCAAACCAGTCGGAAGCCCCACGCCGTCTGCCGTACGTTGTGAACCGGCTCGCTCCGCCTGTTATCGCAGGGGAAATAATCTTTCCCGGTCCTCGTTAGACTGTTAGGATTACCCGCCTAACTTAACATGCCCCTGACACCCATAAAAAGGAATGGATTATGCTTAGAAGAACACTCTTGCCGGTAGCGTTGGTTCTGACGATTCTCGCCGGTTCGCTGATAGCGGCCGAACCCGTTCGCGTTGCGTGCATCGGCGACAGCATCACCGCCGGAGCCGGCATCCGCGATCGGAAGATGCACTACCCCACACAGCTCGGACGCCTTCTGGGCGACGGGTACAAAGTGATTAACTGCGGCAACAGCGGTTCGACGCTGCTGAAGAATGGCGACAAGCCGTTCTGGAAGCAACGCCAGTGGAAAGCTGCACTGGAATTCAATCCGAACATCGTAGTGATCAAGCTCGGCACCAACGATTCCAAGCCGCAGAACTGGAAGAAGAAAGACCAGTTCGCCGCCGACTACAAAGACATGATCGCCCAGCTCCGCAAGCTGCCGGCCAAGCCGAAGATCTTCATCTGCAAGCCCGTTCCCGCATTCCCCGGGCGCTGGGGCATCACCGACAAGGTCATCAAGGGAGAAGTCATCCCGATCACCCTGCAGGTCGCGATGGAAACAAAGTGTCCGGTAATCGACCTGTACGCCGCGCTGAGCGGTAAGAAGGCGATGTTCCCCGACACGGTTCATCCCAACGCCGCCGGAGCCGGCGTGATGGCCGCCACGATCGCCAAGGCGATTACCGGCAAGGCCGCCGTCGAAAGCGACTGCTGCGGAAAATGCGGATCGTTCTTCAACGGCAAGGACCTGAAAGACTGGACCGCCAAGAAGGGCCGCAAGAACACCCCGAGCCTCTGGTCGGTGGGAACTGCGAAAGTAGACCCCAAGAATCCCAAGGCCCTGATCGTCGTCCCCGGCGGAAACGAGATGGTCAACACGCCCGCCGGTCACGGAAAGAGCCTGGACTTCTACAGCGGCAAGAAGCACGGCGACGGAATCATCACGCTGGAGCTCATGGTTCCCAAGGGTTCAAACTCCGGGGTATACCTGCAGGGCGAATACGAGATCCAGGTCCTCGACAGCTACGGACGCAAGAAGATGGGCGGCGGCGACATGGGCGCGGTATACGGCGCGACGCCTCCGAAACTCAACGCCTGCAAGAAACCGGGCGAGTGGCAGAAGTACGAGATCCACTTCCAGGCCCCCAAGTTCGACGACAAGGGCAAGAAGACCGCCAACGCACGCATCATCAAAGTGCTCTTGAACGGCCAACTGATCCAGGAGAACATCGAGCTGAAGGGCCCGACCCCCGGCGGCGTAGATAGAAAAGAAAAAGCGATGGGCCCCCTGATGTTCCAGGGCAACCACGGACCCGTG
>PVBE011012077.1_pt1 | contig 40842 bp, 48 predicted proteins | sample 1631181 | NCBI WGS metagenome assembly PVBE01 (sample SAMN08397723, study PRJNA350692) | Marine metagenome, whole genome shotgun sequencing project. | isolation source: water | place: Pacific Ocean | collected 2012-04 | reverse complement strand
TATCTCCAGTTTCTGTAATTCCCTCATAGACCTGATCACTCACATTTTCAACAAGCTTATCTCCAGTTTCTGTAATTCCCTCATAGACCTGATCACTCACATTTTCAACAAGCTTATCAACAGAGGTATCTAAACGCTCTTCAGCCGAATTGCTTATCTTTTCATTTAGTAAATTAATATCATTTTTAACAGAATCTAGGAATGATGCTGAAGTATTTGGGAATAATGCTGAAATTTCTGTAGAGAACATCATTCCCCCTAATATCAAAAAAGTACCGATTATGCCTAGTTTTAGTAACATTATACATTACTTCAAAAAAATGAATTTTAGACTCAAACTAAAAAAAATAATCAAAAATGAGTGAATTTTCTTAACTAATACTAATCAAAAGCTATCCAATCAATAATTCCATCAATATTAGATGATGTTAAAATTACTTTAATTGGTCCCAAAGGGGATTCTTCTGCTTCTTCACATATTACAACTTCTTCAACATACGCTGCTTGTTTGTTTAGATAAAACCAAGTTGAATCATTTCCTAAATTATCTTCAAGATTTCGTGTATAGGTTTTTTGAGATTTTTTAGAATGAATTGCTTCATAAATTTTTTCAAGAGAATTAAGATTTTTTGAATGTGCACTGACTGAAAAATTTTCAGTTTTTATTTCCGAATTTGGGAAAATATTTGAGATTGATTTCATAATTTTTAATGGATCTTCAGAAGGATTAACTGAGCAAGACATTTCTATTTTACAACTGATGTTTGGGATTTTCATTTTACCCAACTTTGAATAATTTTAAATGCAGATTCAACTAATTCATCTTTTGTTAAACCAATATTAGAAATTGCATAATCAGATAAAGCAATTGAATTGCTAATTCCAACTCCTAATTCCCTAGTATCTCTTTCTTCAAAATGTTCTTTTGTTTGAGGATCATCTGATCTTCCTCTTTTTTGTAAAAAATCAAATCGTGTATCAGTTGATGCATGAATTGCTAATAATTTAACAGTGCCAAATTTTCTAAGTACTTGAATTTCATCATTTGATCTTACTCCATCAACTAGAATTACATGTGATGATGATGATTCTATTTTGGGTGTAATTAATTCTGCAATTGCCCCAGGACCATTCTTTTCTCTAAGATCTAACATAAGTTTTCCAAGATTTGATCTTGTGGATTCTAAATTTCTTTTTTTTGCTTCTTCTCGTACTGCATTACCCATATTGATTATTTCATATCCCTTAGGTTCCAATCCTTCAGCAATAGTTGATTTACCTGCTCCAGGCATTCCTGTTAGGCAAACGATTAGCTTTGACAATACATATCAAAAAAAAGGCTCGTCTATGAAGTTACCGGAAATTATTATAAAGATACTTCAAAAAATGTTATAATGCGAACCTTTGTAGCAATTGAAATTTCAAATGAAAATGTAATCAATTCGATTGAAAAATTTCAAAAAGAAATTCATTTTGGTGTAAAGCCAGTACAATCAAGAAATTTACATTTTACATTACAATTCTTGGGTGAAATTTCAGGGGAAACAGTACAAAAAATCATCAAAGTATTACATACAATTGAATTTTCAAGTTTTAATGTTAATTTGAAAGGAATAGGTGTATTTCCTAAACTGAAATTTCCTAGAATAATTTGGGTAGGTACAGATGAAAATGGAGGTAATTTGTTAATTCAACTAGCAAAAAAAATTCAAAAATCATTAGAACCATTAGGATTTTTTTTAGATAAAGCATTCAAACCTCATATCACAGTGTTTAGAATTAAAAAGAAGGTTGAGAACATAACTAAGGAATTGGAAGGTTACAAAACTATGGATTTTGGAATACAACAAATCACAAGTATTAAGTTAAAAAAAAGTGAGCTTACACCAAATGGACCAATATATTCAGATTTAGAGGAGATAAATGCAATAAAATGAACGAAATAATTTCTAAAATTTCTAAAACAGTTGTTCCATCAAAAACTCTAGAAAAATCAAAAAGTGAAATTGCTGAATTAGCATTCAATTTAGTTGAAAAAGAAATCAAGAAATTTCCTGAAGTAGTTGATTTAGAATTTGGAGGTTCATTTGCAAAAGGCACCTGGTTACCAAACGATGCAGACATAGATATTTTTGTTAGATTTAAAAAATCTACATCAGAGGAAAAATTTGAGCAAATTTCAAGAAAGATTGGATTTGAATCATTAAAAAAATTCTCTCCATATGTAAGATATTCTGAACATCCATATGTTGAGGCTAAAATCAAGGATACAAAAATCAATATTGTACCATTTTATGATGTAAAACTTGGTGAATGGAAAAGTGCTGCAGACAGATCACCATTTCATACAAAATTTATGAAAAAATCATTAACGCCAAAAATGAGAAATGAAGTTAGAATATTAAAGAAATTTTTAAAATCAAATAAAATCTATGGGGCAGAAATGGCAAAACATGGATTTAGTGGATATGTTTCAGAGGTTTTGATTTTAAATTTTAAAAGTTTTGGAAATCTTATCAAATCAATTTCTGAAATTAAAGAAAATCAAATTATTGGAAAAACTTCAAAAAAATTTGAAACATCAATAGTTATCACAGACCCAATTGACAATAATAGAAATTTAGCTGCTGCAATTTCTAATGAAAATATTGGAAAATTTGTTCTTATTTCTAGAGCATTTAAGAAAAAGCCAAAATTGACTTTATTCAAAAATAAAAAATATAAGGTTTCAAAAAAATATTGGGAAAATTTGTTAGTTGTAAAATTTGATTTTAAAATGAGAAGTCCAGATATAATATGGGGCCAAATTAAAAGAGCTACATCATCACTGACTACACAATTAGAATTAGGTGGATTCACCGTACTGAGAAATAAATCATATACGGATCAAAGAAAAGAAGCATATCTCTTATTCTTTTTAGAATCTACAAAAATTCCTCAAATATATTCAAAAAATGGACCAGAATTCTTCAGAGAAGATAGTTCAAAAAGTTTCATTTCTAAAAATCTAAAAAATACTGAATTAATGTGGATTGGAACAAATGGCAAAATTATTTCCCTCGAAAAAAGAAAACATGTTGAAGCTGCCAAATTCTTAACAGATTTCTTGAAAAAAGACCTTCAAACAGGCGTGCCAAAAGGTCTTCTAAATGATTTTAAAAAAGGATTTAGAGTTTCTGTAGGAAGTAAAAATTTGAGTAAATCAATTAAAGAGGAAGCAAGTGAGTTGATTTCAACAGATGGCGCAATCCTTTATTTCAATTAAAAAATTTTCTGAAGAACCATATTCGTTAATTCTTGGATATCCAAAAGCTACTAATCGTCAAATAAAATCAAGAATAAATGAATTAGAAAAATTAAAAATAAAATCCATATTATTGACAGGCCCTACAACGCTTGGAAAATTAGCAATTTTAGGAAAAGGGTATGTTGGGGTAGTTGTCCTAGCAAAAAAAGGAAACAAACAAGTTGCTTTAAAAATTAGAAGGACAGATTCGCAAAGAAAAGATATGAAAAATGAATCAATTTTGTTAAAATTGGTGAATTCAGTTGATGTGGGGCCAAAAATGTTTGCAGTTAGCAAAAATTTTCTTGTAATGGAATACATTGAAGGTGAAAAAATTAGTGATTGGGTAGATTTGTTAAAAGGTGTAGGTAGTACAAAAAAATTAAAATCCACAATTAAAAAAATTCTTCAAGATTGTTACAAATTAGACAGATTAGGTTTTGATCATGGCGAATTAAGTAATGTGTCAAAACATGTGATTGTAGGAAAAACAAAATCTACTTTAATTGATTTCGAGAGTTCAAGTACAAAGAGAAGACCATCAAATGTTACATCTATTACTCAAGCATTTTTTATCGGTTCAGGAATTGCAAGAAAAACTCAAAAAATTTACAAAAATTCACCTAAAGAAAAAATTATTTGTGCTTTAAAACAATACAAACAAAAAAAGACTCAAGAAAGTTTTGAACAATTATTAAAAATTCTAAAACTTTAACATCATAAATAATTTAGAATTTTGATTTTGAAAATATTCAAGGCTAAATTTATCCCAAAAATGATTGATTTTGTTGGAAATTAACTATAATGGGACCGGCAGGATTTGAACCTGCGACCACTAGTCCCCCAGACTAGTATCATACCAAGCTAGACGACGATCCCCCGTCACAAAGACACAAAATGAAATTATTAAATCGTCGTTTTAATTACTAAAAGTATGAAAATTTGTAGCATATGTCATAAAATTTCTGCAACTGGAGAAAACCACCTTGATTGTATTCAGAAAAAAAGCATTGAATTAGAAAATGCAGAATTCAAAAATAATATTCCTGAAAAACTTAATCTCTCAAAAAATAATCAAGAATTAGGAGTTGAGGTAAGAGCAATTTTAGAGCATCTTACAAAAGAAAAAGATAGAGACGAATAGTTTCTTAATTATCGTTCTTGAGTTGTCGGTCTAATTAGAATCTCATTTACATTAACATAAGATGGAGAATCAACTGCATACAATATTGCATTTGCAATATCTTCTGCTTGTAATGCTTCCATCTTTTTTGTATTCTCTACAAAACCTTTCAATGATTCATCTGTAATTGTGTCATTAAGTTCTGTAGCCACAACACCTGGTTCAATACTAGTAACTCTAATGTTTGAACGTACACTAAACTCTTGTCGCAATCCTTCACTAAATGCTGCAACTGCATGTTTTGTTGCACAATAAACACTACCAGCAGGAAATACTATTCTTCCAGCAACTGATGAAAGGTTTACGATATGACCAGATTTTTTTTCTTTCATATGAGTAATTACAGCCCCAGTAGAATACAAAACACCTTTAATATTCACATCAACCATTCTATCCCATTCGTCTACCTTTAGACTTTTGAAGAAACTCAAAGGCATAAGCCCTGCATTATTTACTAAAATATCAATAGAATTCCATTTTTCTAAAACGGCTTTAGCAAAATTTTCACATTCTTCTCTCTTAGTTACATCTAATCTTTGGAAAAAAACTTCTCCGCCATTTTCAGAGATTTGTTTTGCAAGAGATTCTAATTTATCTACTCGCCTAGCACCAATAGCAACTTTAGCTCCTGCTTTTGATAGTGCTAAAGCAGTTGCAAATCCAATACCGCTACTAGCTCCTGTAATAATTGCAACTTTATCTTCAATCATTTAATCGCGTTAAATCTAATCATCGTAAAAATGTTTAGACGGTTGATTTACAAAAAAATTATCTTTATAAAATAAAAATGATTAATTAAATCATGGAATTAGAAAAGTGTGCATATTGTGGTGATTTAACAGATATGGCTTTTCATTGTAATTATTGCAAGGATCCATTTTGTGCAGAACATAGATTGCCTGAAGAACATAGATGTGTAAAACTAACCCAAATTAGAGCAAAAAGATTTGGTGAAAAAAAGGTAATTCGAGATGGAGGTAGAGATAAACCAAATGTCTTCAAACGAATTTTTAGTAAATTTAAAAACTAGTAAGGACTTTTTTCAGGAGAAATTTTTGCACGTCTTCCTTGATAGATTAATGCAATAGCTAATGCAAACATTACCATTGCAGTTAGTGGAAAATTTTGAGGTGCAGGTAAAATGAACCAATAGTAAATACCAAAGCCAAGTGAGACTGCAGCTTGTGTCCACAGTTTAATCCATTTTGGAGCTTTTACTAGTCTACTAATTAGTTCTACAACAAAAATTCCAATTACTGGATAAATTGTATAAAAGAGAAAATCAATTACATCAACACCTGTATGAGACATATTTAATGAAAATAATAGGTGTAATTTCTATCTAATCTTCCCAACGAACTTTGGTTGCAATATTTTTGGCAATTAGTGCTTGGGCATTCTCATATGGGATGGTAGCTATATCTTCAGTTTTGAATGGTCCATATTTTTCTAAATCTGCTCCTACAATTTCATCTACTTCATTAAGAAATCTAATTACAATTTTTTTTGTTTTGTGATTTTGGGACAAAGATTCTAGAAATTTTGATTTTCCGTTAATTGTTGCAGAAAGAATCATCTCTTTTCTTTCTTGTTGTTCTTCCTGTGAATCTAAAATGAATTTTTCTTCGTCTAAAAGATTCCCAATATCAATATCATTTAATTTTGAAATCTTATCTAATCTAATATGGATTAATAATGATGCCAATTCGGTTGCCATTTCAATCATAGTATCTTTAATTTTACTTTCAACACCATCAAATTCTTGTTTTTTTAGATTTCCTATAAAATCAGAAAGATTTCTGTAATAATTTTGGTCAATTTCCAATAGAGAGATCTCTTCAGTTTCTCGTAGAACTGTATTATGTAAAGAATTGATATCGATTTGATTTGATTCTGACATTTCTTACCTAATCCTTAAATGCTGGATGTATTTGTGTTTGATTGAAGTACAAAAATTGCCCTATAAAGTAAGTCACGGTGAAGCAATCCAAGTTACATACTCTCCAGACGAAGTATTCTCAAGAATTAAACATGAAGGTATTCAATTTATTGATCTACAATTTACTGGATTAACTGGTCATTTTCATCATACCACAATTTCTGCTGATACTTTTACACCTGAACAAATGCGTGATGGATTACCAAAATTAGATGGTTCATCAATTATTGGATTTACCAGTATTGATGATTCAGATTTACTCTTAAAACCAGATCCTAATACATTTGCAATAATTCCTTGGTTAACAGAAAACAAAACAGCAAGACTTCTTTGTGATGTTTATTGGGGAGAAAATAGAGGGAGACTATCAAGAGATCCTAGAGGTATTTCTCAAAATGCTGAGAAGTTTGTCAAATCTCAGGGATTTGATTTTAGTACGTGGGGTCCAGAAGTAGAATTTTTTGTTTTTGATAAAGTACATTGGGATGTTCTAACTCCATACAAAGGACAATCATATTCAATTGAATCAAAAGAGGCTCCATGGAGTAATGATGGTGATGGATATCCAATGGGATTACAAGAAGGATATTATCCAAGTACGCCAGCTGATACTCTTACACCATATAGAAATGAATGTGTAAATATTCTTAACAAGAATTTTGGAATTTTATGTGATAACCATCATCATGAAGTTGCAACTGCAGGACAGTGTGAGATCGATATCAAATATGATCATATGACAAATGCTGCAGATGCTGCACAATCTTACAAATATGTTATTAGAAATGTTGCACAAAAATATGGAAAAGTTGCAACAATGATGCCAAAACCAATTGCAATGGATTCAGGTTCTGGAATGCATGTTAATGTTAGTTTATGGAAAGGAAAGAATAATGCATTTTATGATCCAGATGATGTAATTGAATTAAGTCAGCTTGGAAGATATTTCTGTGGTGGAATTATTAATCACGCAAAAGCATTATCTGCAATTTGTAATCCTACAACCAATTCATATCATCGATTAGTTCCAGGCTATGAGGCTCCAGCATATATTGCGTGGAGTTCAGGAAATCGTTCAGCTATTGTAAGAGTTCCTAAACACCTAACAGGTAAACAATATTCAAATCTTAAAAGATTAGAGTTTAGAGCTCCTGATCCTTCATCAAATCCATATCTTGTATTTGCTGCTGTAACAGCTGCTGGAATGGATGGAATCAAAAAGAAAATGGATCCTGGAGATCCAGTTAATGAAGATATTTTTAAAATGACAAAATCTGATCGAGCTAAAAAAGGAATTGGAGTTCTTCCAAGAAATCTTAGTGAAGCATTAGATGAACTAGAGAGTGATAGAAAATTCCTTCTTCCAATTTATACAAATGATGTTATTGACAAAGTTATAGAATTAGAAAGAAGAGATCAACGTGAGATTGCAATTAGACCACATCCTCACGAATTTTATTTGTATTTTGATGTCTAGATTATTCTTAAAAATAGTTTGAATAAAATTAAAAAACATCATTCGTATATGTAAAAATTAATTGACTTTTTTTAAAATGATTTTTTAAATTACTTACATCATTCCGCCCATATCAGGCATTCCACCCATTCCAGGTGGCATTCCAGGCATTCCGCCCATTCCACCCATTCCAGGTGGCATTCCTCCTTCTCCTCCACCTGGTGGTCCACCGCCAGATTTTTGGGTAGCAATAACATCATCAATTCTAAGAATCATACATGCTGCTTCTGCAGATGCAGATACAATTTGAAGTTTAACTGCAAGTGGTTCAATAATATCACTAGATTTCATATTAGCAATCTTACCTTTCATAACATCAATTCCAGTCCACTTTTCTCCTTTCTGTTGTTTTGAACGAAGAATAGTTAGTGTATCAATTGGATCCATTCCAGCATTTTCAGCTAAAGTTAATGGAATTGATTCTAAAGCATCAGCAAATTTTTCAGCAGCTAGTTGTTCTCTTCCTTCAAGAGATTTTGCCCAACTTCTAAGTTTAGTTGCAGCATAAGTTTCAGGGGCACCGCCACCTGCAACGATTTCAGGTTTTTCAATTACGTCTTTTACAACCATAAGTGCATCATGAACAGAACGTTCAACTTCATCCACGACTCTTTGAGAACCTGCACGTAAAAGTAAAGTTACAGATTTTGGATGTTTACATCCCTCTACAAATACCCATTTATCTTCTTCAATTTTTCTTTCTTCAACAAGTTCTGCACTACCAAGATCTTTTTCAAATAGATCATCTAGATTTGTTACAATTCTAGCACCTGTTGCTTTTGCAAGTTTTGTGAGATCACTTTCTTTAATTCTTCTAACTGCAATAATTCCAGCTTTTGCCAGATAATGTTGTGCCATATCGTCAAGTCCTTTTTGACAAAGAACCACATTTGCACCAGAACCAATTACTTTGTCTACCATTGTTTTTAGCATTCTATTTTCTTCATCTAAAAATGATTTTAGTTGTTGAGGATTTGAAATGTTAATTTTAGCATCAGTTTCAGTCTTGCTGATTTCTAATGCAGTGTTAATTAAAGCAATTTTAGCATCAGTAATTTTTTTAGGCATACCTCCATGAACAATTTCTTTGTCTAGAACAATTCCCTGAATAATCATAGAATCTTTGATAGAACCACCTGCTTTCTTTTCTACTTTAATATCATCAATATCAACATTGTATCTATCAGTGTCCCTTTCTGAAACAGCAAGAATTGATTTTACGATTATTTCTGCTAGTTGATCAGAGTCTTTTCTTACAAGTTTAGTTTGCATTGAAGTTTTTGCAATTTTAGTTAGAATATTTCTATCATTTGCAGAAATTGTATCTGAAATACTTTCAAGGAATTGTTTTACCTTTTTTGCAGATTTTCTATAACCATCAACGATGATTGTTGGATGAACATCTTGATCAATTAATGATTCAGCCTGTTCAAGTAAACTTCCTGCTAAAACAACTACAGAGGTTGTTCCATCTCCCACTTCATTATCTGTAGTTTTTGAAATTTCAACAAGCATTTTTGCTGCTGGGTGTTGAACATCAATTTCCTTTAAGATGGTTGCACCATCATTTGTAATAGTAACATCGCCTAACGAATCAACGAGCATTTTATCCATTCCCCGTGGACCTAGACTGGTATGAACGATTTCTGAAACGATTTTGCAGGCACCAATGTTATTCTTTTGTGCATCACGACCTTTAGTTTCTGATCCACCTTCTTTAAGAAGAACAACAGGCATATTTCCTTTTGATGTTGCTTGCATACCCATAGTTGCAAAAACTCCTAATTCCCCTTTTATACCTTCCAGATCAATGGTTGAGAATATTCTCAAATTATCGGTGTTTTTAAATTGGGAAAATTTAGTCTCAAATTATGGCTAAATCACAAAATAAGGAAGCTTACAATAATATTTTTAGAAAATTAAAAGATCATCATAAATGGTTTGAAAATTCAATTCCATTAATTGCTAGTGAGAATGTTCCTAGTCCGGCTGTCCGTGAAGCAATCATTTCTGATTTTGGTAATAGATATGCTGAAGGTTGGCCTGGAGAAAGAGTGTATGCTGGATGTGTCTACATTGATGATGTAGAGTTTGAATGTATGAAATTAGCTAAAAAATTATACAAAGCAAAATTTGCAGATGTGCGTCCGATTTCTGGAGTTGTTGCAAATCTAGCAGTGTATTCTGCTTTTACTAATCCAGGAGATGTAATGTTAGCACCTTCTATTCCTGCAGGTGGACATATTTCTCACGGGAAAAAAGAGCATTCAGGAACTGCTGGTTTAGTTCATGGATTAGAAATTGAATTTTATCCATTTGACGCACAAGAAATGACAATTGATGTAGACAAAACTAAACAAAAAGTTAAGGAATTAAAAAAAGCAAATCGTCTTCCAAAGATGGCAATGTTTGGTGGTTCATTATTCTTGTTTCCACATCCTGTCAAAGAGTTATCAGATTTTCTAAAAAGTTATGATATGCATATCAATTATGATGCAGCACATGTTGCAGGATTAATTGCAGGAGGAAAGTTCCAAGATCCTTTACGTGAAGGTGCAGATACAATGACAATGAGTACTCACAAAACATTGTTTGGGCCACAAGGTGGACTTGTTTTAGGTTCAAAAGAACATGAAGAGGTAATTAAAAAAGCAACATTTCCAGGTCTTACAAGTAGTCATCATATTCATCATATGGCAGGAAAAGCAGTTGCTTTTGCAGAAGCTCTAGAATATGGAAAAGATTATGCTGTAGAAGTAATAAAAAATGCAAAGTTATTAGCTGATGCTTTGAGTGACATGGGATTCAAAGTGTTGGGAGAAAGCAGAGGATTTACACAATCACATCAAATTGCAGTTAATGTATTAGATTATTCTGATGGAGGTAAAGTTGAAGCAGATTTAGAAAAAGCTAACATTATTGTAAATAGACAACTTATTCCAGGCGATATTAAGGCTGGAAGAAATTATTTCCACCCAGGAGGAATAAGATTAGGAGTTTCAGAAATTACTCGACTTGGAATGAAGAAATCTGAAATGCTAGAAATTGCTTCTTTCATTAAGCAAGTTGTAATTGAGAAAAAGGATCCAAAGAAAATTCTATTAAAAGTGAAATCATTAAGAAAAGATTATCAAAAAGTGAAATTCTGTTTTGATAATAAATTAGGTGCTTACGAATACGTCAAACTAAGATAATTTTTAGGAATAATCAGTAAGAAGTTGTTGATCTCCTTTACTTTTACCAAATACTAGTTCTATCTCATCAGAGAGTGCATGTATTCTCCCTCTCTGATATTCACCAACATCATATTTCTCAACAAGTCTTTTTGCAAGTTTTAGATATTTTTCTACAGAACCTCTAGTTATTGTAGGAATTAGTTTATGGGAACAAGTACAAGTTTGAATAAGAGGCATTCGACGATATGATTTTCCACAACTAGTACATCTAAAACTCTGTCTGGCATATGCTCTTAGATTTCCCATTAAATCAGGAACAAGGTGTGTAGAAATTACATTTGAAACGATTTCTGATGTATCTACTACATCAATTAATTCAGCATTTTTTACTTGCATATCAAATTTGTCAAGCATTGAGCCAAGTGTAGAGTATGCACTACGTGATTTTGAAGTAGTCAATGAGGTAGTTTCATGAGTAAAGAAATAATCATAAAATTGTCTTTCAGTTTCAATTCGTGATTCTACAATTTCTACTGATTTTACATTTGATGCCTTCTCTGATTGAAGTGTAGATTCAAAGAATTCTAGAGGGAGTAGTTTTGTGACCTCAAGATTATGTGCTTGAGGTTGAGATTCATGTGGTAATACTAATGGTTGAACAAGTAACGGTGCATCCATTAATCCACCAATTCGATCTGAAAGAAATTGTCTTGAGAAATTAAGAAGACTATCCATTAGAAGCATGATTGAATCTGCATCACCATCTGCATCTCTTCTTTTTGCTGAATGCCAATTTGGAGTTGCAAAACAAACATGTGTTTCAGTATATCCAATAATTCGTCCTACAATTCCTACTGAAGTATGTGGAGCTAGACCAATAACTAAATGGCCAACAAGATCTTCGATATTCCTAACATTATAAAATGAAGATTTTCCATAAAATTTCTTTAACAGAACATCAATGTATTTACAAGTTGAAACAAGATATTTCCCACTCTCGTAAGGAATTATCACGTCTTGCATACGAAGTTCAATTATTTGATTCGAGTTTTCAATTAGTTTTCCTTCAATGTCATGAGAATAACCTAATTCCTTTAGTTTTTCTATTGATGTTCCAATCCATGATGGTTTGAATTGAGTAAGTGGGGAATTTGTCGCATCAAATCTCACTGTTCCATCTTTGAAAACTGTTAAACCAAAATTTTGTCGTACAAGTCCTTTTTCAAGAGGTTCTGCAATCTTGTCTTGGCTGATTAGTTCCTTTACTCCCTTAAATGGTTCTTTAGCACGAAATCCCATTTTTTCTTGAGCTGATCGTAATTTTGCTTTTAATGGAAATTCTTTTTCCGAAAATGATGGTGCTTTGCGTTTACATTTTTCACAAAATGGTTCTTCTAGAATATCTCTACAGTAAAAACATCTGTAAGTAATTACAGTTTTTGTGCCACATTTTAGACACTTTATTCCAATAGACGATTCATTACATTGATTACAATATCTGTTGAATATTTTAGCAAAAAAATGTTCATTTCTTGATGCTTTTAGTAGATCTCTTGTAGGACCTCCCTTATCACTTACAGGAAACAGAATGTGAGATGGTGGTTTCATTTGTCTTGGTGCTGCTTTTTCAGGTCTCCCAATTCTAACACCAATTGATGTTGAGAATTTATTTCTAATCTCAATCCCAGATGATTTTGATAAAATTTTTGGGACTGATTGATCATCGATAATTGGTTTTTTCCTAAACAAAAGATTATAGAAAATTTTAGTTTCTTGTTCTTCTAAAATTATAACTTCATTCTCAATTTTATGAGGAGTGCCCAACTTTTCAAGAATTTTTTTTGATTCAATTGGATATTCAATGGATGTTTCATTAACATTATTTGGTTCCAAAAGTTTACTGAGGTCTTTAGAAGATATCATATCCCAAAAATACAGGTATTGTGGATGTAGTGGTATTTGGAAATCAAGAGAAATTTTTATTGCATCATCAATCGTGGGTGTTTTATTCAAAAATTGACTTAGTGGTTGATCTTTAGGCTCATGTTTTTCAATTTTTTGTTTTAATTCTTCAATCCAAAATTCGTCAACATATCCAGAAGGAATGAGTTGGGCGTTGTTTTCAAGAAAATCTCCAAAAGTGATTAAAATGTCTCCTAGATGAAGTATTTTTTCAATTTCATTTTTAATTTCTAATCCATGTTTTACATCTTTAATTTTTACAACATTTCCATTATTCAGACGAACAGTTGGAGTATCAATTGAATCAACAAAGGCAACTGTTGCACCTTTACCCGGAAGATCAATTTTGATTTGAGTTCCTACGACAATAGTATGATCAAGAATTTCTCCAATTACAGGATGTATTCCAACTGCTGCAAAACCAGTATTACATGCTCTTCCATATCTTAACCGAAATCCACCTAATTTGTTAGGCATGGATAGAACTGAACGCCCAGTGATTACTTCACGCATTCTTTTAGCAGCAGCGTCTTCTTGATTGTCTCCCGTTTGTACTGCTCCTTTCAAATCATTAAGCCATTCCCAACCATCTAGATTATACATGTCAATTCTTTTGAGAAGTTTTTTGGATCTTCCAATCAATCCATCATTTAAGACACGTAAAGCTCCACCTCTAACTCTATTAGTTTTGATACGAGCCATTCCTTTATGATTTACAACTTCATACGGATCAGTATCAACACCATCTAATTCAACTGGGAGATGAGAAATAACATGTTCAATATCTTCATCTAAAATATGAAATTGAAAACTACTGGCTTCCCTTTCATAAATTCTCAATTCTTCTACAAATCTACCCGTTTCATCATCAAATGAATTGGCTTGAAATTTTGTTAGGCCAACTGCTTTTCTCACATGATCTGCAATTAACATAGTAACTGCAGATTCAGTTCCGCCTGCTGAACGCATTGGTCCGGCAATTGAGACTGAAAGATACTCAGTTCCATCTTTATTTTTTTTTATTTTAACTTCACTTATTCCTTGTAGTGGAGCAATGGTTACTCCTTCAGTTACAATTGCTAATCCCACACGAACTGCAAGATCTAGTTTATCTTCTAAGGAAGCATCTGGAAGAGCATATTTTCCTAGAGCTAATTCTTTAGAAAGAATTAAGGCAGAAAGTTCTTTCCCGTGAATTTTTAATAATTTTCTTAGTGGTTCGGCAATATCAATATCATGCATTTTTGCAACTCGATCTGCCAAATCAAATGCAATTTTAGGTTCAATTATGGCTGATGAATCAAATAAAGTTGCTTTTGCAGATGCAGCACTCTCAAAAATTGTAGTAGTATTATTTGAGAGGTTTGAATAATAATTAAAATAATAATCAGGCATCTTAATGTCCTTAATTCGAGAAATTGCGTCATTTTCAGACATAATACAATACTACTACTTGCTTCTTTGAATTGCTTTTGCTATCTCTTCAAGTTTTTTGATACTTCCCCCTTTTTCAAGGAAAGTGCCAATAACTAAAGCATCAGCTCCTGCTTTAACTAAACTTTGAGCTGTTTTAACATCTCTAATACCTCCACCAACTATTAAAAATCCATTAAATGCACGTCTGACGGTTTGAACCATTTCTGGAGTAACATTGGTTTTTGCACCAGAACCTGCTTCTAGATATACAAATCTCATTCCAAGGAATTGTGCTGCAAGTGAGTATGCTGCAGCAATTTTTGGTTTTTCAAATGGAATTCCACGAGCTGCACCAACAAACCAAGCAGATGTTCCATCTCCAATAACCAAATAAGCAGTTGGAAGAGGTTCTAATCCAAATTTCAAAACGCTTGGAGCACCTAATGCTTGTGCTTGTGTGATAAAGTATGGATTCTCTGAATTCATTAATGAACTAAACAAAATTGCATCAGCATCAGGAACAACACCAGTTACGTTTCCTGGAAACAAAATTATTGGAATTTTAATACCTTGTTTGATGCCTTTTACTACTTGAGCCATTTCGATCTGATCAGTTGCAGACGAACCACCCACCAAAATTGCTGAAGCACCAATTTTTTCAACATCCTTAGCAAGTTTGTTTGATTCCTCCAAATTTGACACTTCAGAATCGATTAATACAAACAATAACGCATTTTTCTTTTTTAATTCAGATTTTAGGAATGATTCTACCTTATTTCCAACCATAAAGTATGTCTGTATGTGGCTCTTTAAAGTTTAATTGGAATAGGTGTATACAGATTTGTATAGCTATGTCAGAGTTTAAAGGATCTAATTTTAACAATATTATTAGTAAAATCATCAAAAATTCACTATTTACAGAGCGACAAATTGAAATTATTTTAAATCAGAAGGATATTCAAGAATCTAAGTTTTCAATTTCAAAAGGTGCGTATTATAGGCAAGTTGGACAATCTAGAGAGAAATTAATTGGATTATACTATACAATTATCCTTTTTCGTGCTTTAGGCATACTTTTACCTGATGATATTGATGTGATATCCAAACTCTCCGAGCAGGTTAATGTGATTAATGATAGTGATATTTTCCCAGAAAGGGAAGAAGAAGTGATAAGTGTGATAGATAGGCTTGTCCGTCAGTCGTGTAATATGTGATAGTTGTGATTAAGTTGTTCTTCTCTAAAATGATAAGTTTGTGATAATACATGTGAGATTGTTAATCTAAAGTGTGAAAAAATATTGTTCAATCACAATAAATCACGACGTATGCCTCAAATCTGTGATGTTAGTAGAAATTCCCGAACCTGAAGTGATTTTAGGTGTGATTGCTGCATTTTTGATAGGTTTGGGTGGATTATATGCCTACTTCAAAGTAAGACCATTCATTAAATCTAAAAATGAAATGACTGATGTATCACAATTAGAGCGTTTAGAGTATTATGAAAGACAGTTAATTGATATGAAAATACGCCTAGATGCCATCGAAATACAGGGTATTGAGGAGAAAGTTGAGGATCCTAACTTAGAATTAAAACAATTTTTAGAAAAATTAGCAAAAAACAATGTTTTAGAAAAACAATCCATTAAAGAAGAGCCCCAATCCGAAGTTGTGGTTGAAAAAACAAATTTAACGCCTAAAATGTCAAATATTGACTACTCAAATCCAACAAATCACGTGTTACATCTAATCACAAACAATGTCATGACATCACGTGATATACAAATCACATTAAAAAAGAGTAGAGAGCATACTTCAAGATTAATGAAGAAATTATTTGAAGAAGGGTATGTTCAAAGGAATACTGAATCCAAACCTTATACTTATTCAATTACCGAGAAAGGGATTTCAAAGGTTGGAGAAATTCAAATTAATCCAACAACAGTTTAGAAATTTTTTAGATTTTAATTGTTTATTTTTTGAGATATTTTGATGGTTTGGTATGTCCATTTTTAATTTAAAATCCAGGGATTATAGAGTTGTAAAGGATTGATGGTTTGTAAGAAAAAGAATTATTCCTCTAATTGTTTTTGAGATATTTTCTTTAGAGACAACCATGTTTTACAATTAATTATAAATTAATAATTTTAATAAATTATATATATTATTAAATTATAATAACAATATGTCAGTACAAGACAATGAAGTCCTAGTAAAAATAACATCTGCTGGAACAATTTCAATCCCTAAACAATTTAGAAAGTACATGGATGTTCAAAAAGGAGAATATGTCAAATTAATGCTTGAAAATGACATATTAGTTGTAAGAAAAATCACCATTTCTTAGTGATTATTGTTGTTTTTGAGATATTTTGATGGTTTGGTATGTCCATTCTCTTCCATTTCTGGTCCTTTCTGTCTTGCCTTTGGTTGAAAAACGAGCCAAATATGTTGAAATTACACTAAGTTTGATTGGCTCATTAAATTCATCTTCATATTTTTCTAGAATATTTGTTGATGTAAATTTGCCCATAGGGAAGAATTTGTCGACAATATGCCAAATTTTGGAACCAACAGATTCCAGGTTTGGTGTTTGTTGTTCTTCTTCAATATTCATTAAATCCATCATTTCGAAGATTTTTAGTACTTTTTCTCTGGTTACATTACCTTCTAATTTAATATCATATTTGGCTCCATCAGAGTCTTCCATATCTATACGAATACGTTTTTTGGCCATGTTTGAGATCTAATAGATCTAATATTAACAGTTCAATTGATCCAAGAAGTTTTGTTAACATTATGGTATGTTAACATTGACTGCCTAGCCCACGCCTAGAGGTTTTTTCGTTATTAACAATATTTTTAATCAAAACCCCCTAAATTTAGATATATTCATGCCTGGAGTGGAAATAAAGGGGTTAATTTTGGATATTCACATTGTTAACGTCAATCTTAACGCCTGGAATGGAAATATCGGGGTTAAAACAAGGTTATTTTGAAATTTCTTAACATGATTTTAACATAATGTTAATTTCTAAAGAAACCCACACACCAATATTTCCACTCTCTCTTTTTCTATTATTTTTTTTTTTGAAAATCTAAATCTAACTAAAAATAATTAATTACAAACTAAACTACTATTACTATTCTATACTATACTCTCATAATTTAGATATGATTGTATAATGTTGAGAGGAAACAAAGGTGTGTGAGTATGTCTGACCCGATAGATAGATTACTTGATGCTGCAGAATCTGGAAAATCAATAATCAAAAATAGAGAAATTCTTCATTTTACATATATTCCAACTACAATTCTACATAGGAATTCAGAACAAGAACAAGTTACCCAATCATTATTACCTATTCTAAAACAATCTAGACCATCTAATCTCTTAGTTTATGGGAAACCTGGAACAGGAAAAACACTTGTTGTTAAGAAAGTAATTTCTAAAATTCAAGAAAGAGTAGAGAAATCTAATTTCCCAATCAAACTTGTATATTCAAACTCTAAAGAAGAAACAACTCTTTATGGATTATTAGTAAGTCTAGGCAGACAATTAGGCCTAAATGAGAAGGAATTACCACCAACTGGCTTAGCAATTAGTGAAGTTTTCAAAAGATTACTTAATAAAATTGATAAAGAAAAATTTAATGCAATTTTTGTTATTGATGAAATTGATTATCTAGCTCAATTAGTATCTAAAACAGGTAAAGATGTCTTATATCAATTAACTAGAGCAAATGAACGGTTAGAACAAGGTTCATTAACTTTGGTAGGAATATCCAACGATTTGACATTCAAAGAAAAACTTGATCCTAGAGTAATTAGCAGTCTTGGTGAAGAAGAAATTGTTTTTACAAATTATAATGTTGAACAAATTAAAAAAATTCTAGAAGATAGAATTCATGAATCTTTTATTGAGAATTCAGTAGAGGAACCTGCCCTAAATCTATGTGCAGCACTTGCTGGAGGCGAACATGGTGATGCTCGTAGAGCTATTGATTTACTTAGAGTTGCAGGGGAACTTGCTGAACGTCAACAATCAGACAAAGTCACAATTGAGCATGTAAGAGAAGCCTCTCAAAAAATAGAAGAAAACAAAGAAGAAACCTCTCTCAAATCATACCCATTACACGAAAAATTAGTTATTTTAGCCATTATGAAAGCAAATGGTTCCTCCACTGGAGAAATTTATTCATCTTACAAAAACCTCTGTAAAATTGTGGGACGAGATGAACTCACTCAAAGAAGAATTACTCAAATGTTAAGTGAGATTGAATTATCGGGAATAATTAATGGGCGATTAATTCATCAAGGAATTCATGGCAGAACAAAAAAATTCAAACTTACAATTTCATCTGAAATGATAAAAAAAACATTCAAAGATGATTTAACTTTGCAAGATATTGTCTAAATCAGAATTATAATTTTGATGAAACACTTGAAATGTTTTCAAATTAACCATTAAAGCAATTCCTGGATTTGGTGTCATTCCAACACTTGCCTGGAAAGGAGTTTGTTTTTGCCATGAACCAGAGTTAACCAATAAAATTCCTTTATACAAATCCAATTGAGCCTTATGAACATGTCCTACATGAAAAATATCTGGAATATCTTCAATTACCAACTGGTCTTCCATTTCAGGCGCAATCGGTGTCTGGCTACCATAAATTGGGCTCAAATGTCTTCCTTTTAGTAGATATTTCATTACATTAGTTGGTTTGTCATAACTTAGACCAGGTGTTGTCTTTACAATATCATCTATACTCTGTCCATGAAACATCAATATCTTAACACCATTCAATGACACCATAGCTGGATTTCCAACCATCACTACATTTTCTCTTTCCCACAAACCAGAATTGTATTTCTTTGGAATTGCAGGTTGTGGTAAAGCTCTTCTTCCGGGATCATGGTTTCCAGGCATAATTACAATCTGAATATTTTTAGGAATTTTGTCTAACAAACCCTCAACTTTTTTTAATTGCTCTTCAATTGTCTGGCAAACCAATTCTTTATTTTGATTCGGATAAATACCAACACCATCTACTATATCACCTCCAATTAGTACAAATCGAATTTTTCTGGCAACTGGATCTGGACTAGACAACCATAAAACAAAATCAGTAAATTCTTCTTCCATGAAATATTTACTTCCAATATGTAAATCTGAGAGAAATACTGCATAAACATCCATTTCTGACTTGTTAGTTGCCTGTTCTGGAATATCAGGTAGAATCAAATCTTTAATTATAAATCCTGAATTTTTCCCAAGACTAACTCTTGCCATAACAAATTGATCGATTAGTAACATATCGGCAGTTTTTTGTAACTCATCATCAAAAATTATACCCTCAAATGAACCTGAAGGATCCTCTAAAATTAATTTTGTAATATTACGCTCTGAATTTTTTACAGTTACTAACCCACACACATACACATCATCTTCAGGTTTTTTGGTTTTAACAAAAGCTAATGATTTTAACATTTTTGCTTCTGGTCTATCAGAAATAATTCGTTTGAGTTTGTTAAAACGACTAGAAAATAAGGCATTGTATCCTTTAACCCCCTCCCCTGAAGTAATTTTATTGGTAGGATCAGACAAAACCTTGATTTCACTTACTAATCCAGGATCCTCTTTAATCCCAAGATATGTCTCTAAATCATCTTGATTAATCTGAAATAATTTTTGCTTAGTCTTTTCTTTGATTAATTCCTTAATGATTTTCTCTAATTTTTGAACATCTACATCTTCTAAAATTTTAAAGGCATCTGGATGAATCTGAAATCCTTTGTTTAATGCATAATTTAATGCAAAAGTAACTTCTTTTTTCATATCAAAAAATATCATCTGGTTTAATTAAATCTGCGCTTAACTACTAACCCTCAAATAATGTTAAATTAAAAAATTAATGTGAAAGGAGTTAGAGTAATTCTATTTTTCATATTTTTAGGAATTTTTGCTAGTGCATTTCAAATTGGTTCAATGTCTACTGTTAGTGAAGAAGAAGCAAATGAATTCATGGTAGAATTTGAAGAATTAGTTTTAGATATTGATGCTTTTGGAATTTTTACTCATAATACTACTTTAGCATTACCTATGTTTATTCCTGGGTTTGGTGTTGCATGGGGAATCTTTTCTGCATGGTCCACTGGTTTCGCTTTTGCTGCAATTGCAACCACTGTACCTGAAATACAAAATATTCCACCCCTTTCAATTCTATTTTTATCACCATTTGGATTAATGGAAATATTTGCATATTCTTTAGGCATTTCTAGAAGTTTTATCTTGATTAGAGCAATTACTAAAAAAATTAATCTTACTCAATTCATCAAACCAACAATTATAGAAATTGGAATTGTTGTGGGTCTTCTTTTAGCAGGTGGATACCTTGAATTTTATATGATCGAACTTGCTCAAAATTCAGGTCTTGAAATGATTGATTTTTAATAAATTTTAACAATAATTTAAAAATTCAATTTTCCCATTGCCATCTATAATTCATGTATGAATCTAAACTGGTTTGATTAAACACCACTACAGACAAATCAGAAAACTCTTTTCCTTCCAAATCCTTTACAACTCCTACAAAACTAGTCTCATTCTCAGTAGTTATTGCCTCAAAAACATGAACTTTCATTTTACTAGTATCAAAATTATTTTCTTTAAGATAAATTGCTATTTCTGAAGGCATAAAGTGTTTATCTGGTTGTTTCGGCCAAGGTCTTGGAACTAAAACTACACTAAATCCATCAATCAACGCTTTTTGTAATTCTAATTTCTTATCTTCAATAGGAGTAGTTACATGCATTGTAATCACTTTTGATTTATCAAGTGGAACTTTAGCTCTTGAAGCTGCAACTTGAATAGAACTGATTCCAGGAACAATTTCTACCTCTCCAAAAATCTCAATTAATCTGTCTACAACTTCTGATTCAGAAAAATTTACATCTCCAGTAAATGGAATCACCAAAATTCTATCTCCTAATTCAGGCTGTATTTTTTGATATGATTCCTCCTGATCATTCATTGTTATTTCATAGATTTCTTTTCCTTCGATTAGACTTTCTATTGTTTGAAGTGTGTATTTGTAACCGATAATTACATCACAATTTTGAATAATCTCTTTTACAACTTCAGTTACATATTTTGGTGAACCAGGACCCACACCAACAGCATAAACTTTACCCAATTTTATTTCGTAAATTTTTGTCTGTCTTTAATGTACTGAACAAAAGGTCCCCAATCAACTTTCATGTATTTTGTAGGCTCTTTTGCGGGATATTTTACCCAGTCTTGTGCTATTGAATATTGAAATTTTTCTTCTTTCCCATTTTTTTCATATTCTAATTGTAAGACACTTCCCCAAGTTTTTTCTTCAAATTTTATACTTGAAATATCATCAAATGCCAATTCAACATTTCGTTCATCTTCTACATCTTCTATTAATTCCTCTTCATCATAACCATCATGACGAATCATTGTATTTTTTGATCTAATAAAATTAAGAACCTGTCTTTGAGTAATTGCTTTCCACCATTTCATTTTTGCATCTGTTTTATGCACAAACATCAGGTGTTTATCGGTCAGTACTAACATACCTTCTCTACCACCAAGTGCAAAGAATTTTTTTGATTCTCTCCAAATTGAAACTAAATGTGCCTGAATTTTTTCATCCTGTTGCATATGAGGTGATTTATTTGACTTTGTTAAAAACTAATACACTTGGCTTTTATGTAAGAGATTTTAAAAAAATTTATTGAAAAAAATTGTAATAATTATTGCAATTTCATTACTATTAGTTAGTGTTGGAAACCAAGCATTTGCTCAATCTGATGAGAAATTAGTTGTTTTAGAAACAAATCTTGGAGTGATTACAATTGAATTTTTCCCAAATGATGCACCAAATCATGTAAAAAATTTCATATCTCTAACTGAATCTGGATTTTATGAGGGAACAATTTTTCATAGAATTATTCCAGGATTTATGATTCAGGGTGGAGATCCTAATACAATCAATGGTGATCTAAGCACTTGGGGACAAGGCGGTCCTGAAAAGAATCTAAATTCAGAATTTAACACAATCAAACATGAACGTGGAATTGTTTCAATGGCACGTGCTAATGATCCAAACAGTGCAGGCTCTCAATTTTTCATTGTACATAAGGCATCAAATTATCTTGATGGGCAATACACAGTATTTGGTAGAATAGTAACTGAACAAAGTTTTGAAACGCTAGACAAAATTGCAGCACTTGAGACTAATGGTAGCACTCCAATAAATCCTGAAAATGTAAGAATTACAAATGCTACAGTAGTTGAACGTTCAGAAATTTCAAATTTAATGGATTTATCAGAACCTGAACGGACCATTTCTGATTATGTCCAACCTCCCGAGAATCAAATTTACGAAAGTGGAGAACATAAAATAAAACTTAGTTTTCCTTCAGGATGGCTTTTACAAGAACCTAAAAAATCAGATTCTAATGCACCAGATATTGTTGCTGTAGGACCTCAAACAGGAAATTTTCCAGCAGTAATTTCTCTTCTGATTGAGGAATCAGAAGAAAAAACATTTGAGGAATTGATTGAAGAAAAACACCAAACATTAGAGGAAGTTGTTTTAGACGGATCTCTTGAAATTATTTCTACTGAAAAATCCACTGTTTTTGAGAACCCTGCATATGAAATTATAGCAATTGGATATTTTGAGAGAGAAGGAGAATATTTTGATGTTAAATTTAAGGAGGTTTTAATTTATGATGAAAAAAGATTCTTTACTATTACATATTCAAATGATGTAAATGTATTCAATAGTCAATTACCAATTTTCAAACAATCTTTGGACACATTTGAGATTCTAACTGTTGATCCTGAACTTGAAGGCGGTGGTTGTCTCATAGCTACTGCAACATATGGTAGTGAGATGGCATTAGAAGTTCAACAATTACGAGAATTAAGAGATAACACACTACTACAAACAGAATCAGGTACAAGCTTCATGAGTACATTCAATGATGTTTACTATTCATTCTCACCTGTAATAGCTGATTATGAAAGAGAGAACCATGTCTTCAAAGAAGTAGTCAAACTTGCAATTACTCCAATGATTAGCTCACTATCTATCTTGAACTATGTTGATATGGATTCTGAAAATTCAGTATTGAGTTATGGAATTAGTTTGATCCTACTTAATTTGGGAATGTATTTGGGAATTCCAGCTGTAGTGATTATTGGAATTAAGAAAAGAAATTAATCTTTTTTACCAAACATCATCAACTTCATCAAGTTCTTTGTACTCTTTTTCCTCTTTACGTTTCATTAATTTTAATCTAGAAATATCTCTATCAAAGAATAAATCAATAGTCCAATCAAGAAATACTCTAATTTTTTTATCTAAAGTTGGAATTTTTGAAAGATAGACATTTCTCCAAATCAACCACGCCCAAAATCCAGAGATGTTCATTCCTAAAAATGTGGCAATTCCAGATCTTTTACCAATTATCGCCATTTGACCTTTTGAATGAAATTCAAATTTTTCTTTTTCTGAATTTTTAATGACAGCCTTCAAATTTTTTGCTGCAGTTTTTGCTTGAGCTTCTGCAATTTGTGCAGTTGGGGGAAAAGGTCTTTTTGTTTCAGAATTCAAAAATAATGCACAATCTCCTATAGCAAAAATACCTGGAAATCCTTCTGCTTCTAAATATTCATCAATGATTACTTTACCTCTATCTGTTTTTAGCATAGATCTTTTGATTGTATTAACTGGAGTTACTCCTGCAGTCCAGATCAAAGTTTTTGTTCTTATTGCATCAACTATTGATTCATCTGTGGAGTTTTTTGGATTTTGTTCTAATGCTTTTGTTGTTACTTCATTTCCATCAAAACTAGTAACCGCCGTTTGTAATCTAATTTCAATTCCTCTATCAACCATTTTCTCTTTTGCAAATTCTGCTAATTTTTCATTAAATCCTGGCAAAATTATTGGTAATGCTTCTAACACAATAACTTTGAGATCATCCTTGTGTATTGTAGGATAATGTTTTCTTGCATCTAAAAGTAAATCCATTAATTCTCCGGCAGTTTCAATTCCTGCAAACCCTCCACCTACTACAACAAAATTAAGAAAACTTTTTCTAAGAATTGGATCTGTTTCATTTTCTGCTTGTTCAAGCATATCTATTACTCTATTTCTTAACATCACAGCATCATTGAGTGTCTTCATTGTGTATGCATTTTTTTCCACATTTGCCATTCCGAAAAAGTTTGTTTCACTACCAAGTGCAACAACTAGAAAATCATAATGAATAGAAATACTTCTTTTATCACTTGTTCCCCAAAGAGTTACTAGTTTTCCATACGGATCAATATTTTTGACTCTACCTTCGTAAAATTTTGTTTTTTGACAAATTGTTCTAATTGGTAAAACAATATGTCTAGTTTCAATCATTCCAGATGCTACTTGGGGCAACATTGGAGTAAACAACAAAAAATTATCTTCACTAACCATAACTAATTCAATTTTTGGATCATTTCCAAATTCTGATTCTAATTGCCTGGCACATTCTACTCCAGCAAAACCTCCTCCTAAAATGATAATTTTTTTCTTATTTCTGACCAATTATGATTTTTCCACAAATTCGATGAATATATGCTATAATACGTTATTTTTATTATATTCCTAAGTTCTCAAAATATCTGAATGTAGAATTTCATACGCTCTAGATGCATCTCTTTCATTTAGAATGACTACAATACTATCTTGACTGAAAAATGCGTTTACTAATTCAATTCCATTTACGTGTAATACTTCAGCAACATATGAAACCACATCTGATTGATTTTTAGATGAAGGGATTGAAATTCTAATTTTTGCAAGTCCAGTACTAAACATATTTTCACTATTTGAAATATTATTGAAAATTTGTCTTATACCATCCATATCTTCAGCAAGGAACCTGAAAGAATCAGAAACTCTAAAAAATTCATAATTATTAGTAATTTTAGAAAATTTGTCTAAAATTGACATTGGATCTAATTCATTTGAATCTTCAATTGATAATTTAATATCCATTATACCATCAGTTAATGCCAATCGAGCATTTCTCAGAACAGATTCTTCCTTTACATCTTCTTTGATTTCAAATGAATCTGAAAATCGTTTGATTGCAACTACAATAGTATTAAGATTAACAGAATTTCCTAAAACTCTTTCAATTTCTGGCTGAATCTTTACTGCTAATGCTGTATAGTTAATCAAATCCATTTTCATACAATCATAAACTGAACGATTTCTAGTGATGATTTCTCTTACAACTTCAGGTATAGACATGCTTGAAACTTTCATTAAGATTATTATACAATGTCAGTTATAATAGGATTATGTAAGAAATCAAAGAAATTACAACAATCTTTATATAATGTCATATATATTACATATAGTAAGTAATATGACAATGTTCTTTGATAGTGAAATTGATAGAATCTTCAAAAAAATGTCAAACTCTTTTTTTGACATAACAGATGTTTTTGAAGAATTCAAAGGTAATTCTGATTCTGGACCACTTTTTTACGGTTATACAATGACTGTTGGTCCAGATGGAAAACCTGTTGTTCAAGAATATGGAAACGCCAAATCAGGACGTCTTCCAGTTTCTGATACAAGAGAAGCAATTGTTGATACAATTGTAGATGAAAAAGAAAAGGTGGTAAAACTCATAGCTGAAATGCCAGGAGTTGAAAAGACTGATGTCAAAATTATTGTTGACAACAAAATTGTAGATATTTCTGCAAAACATGGAAAAAAGAAATACCATTCCAAAGTTCCATTAAAGTATAAAGTTGATGAGAACTCTGCAAAGGCTTCTTACAAAAATGGAATTTTGCAACTAGTTTTCAAACTAGTTGCAGAAAAACAAACTGGCAAAAAGGTGGAGGTTGAATAAACCCCTCATTTTTTTGAGGCAACAATATGAACAAAATTATTTTAAAAATAAATGAAATCCCTCAACAACATGTTGGAAGAGGTAGAGCAATAATTGATCCTAAAGTAATTGAGGATCAAAAATGGAATACAGGCCAAATTTTGGAATTAACTTACAACAAAAAAACACATGTAAAACTTTGGCCTGGAACACCTGATGAATATGGAACAGGAATTATCAAAATTGATGGAATTACTAGATTAAATATTGGTGCAGGAATTGGAGACAAAATATCTATTAAATCTGTTGAAGCAACAAATGCTGAACAAATTACATTATCACCAACTGAAAAATTACCTATTGATGAAGAACAATTACATGATGTAATGATTACAAATTTTCAGAATCATGTTTTTACTATTCACGATTCAATCCAACTACCAACACAAATGGGGGGAAAAATACAATTTATTGTAACTAATACAAAACCCTCAAAGCCGGTTATTGTTACTGAAAATACAGTTTTCAAACTTGGTTCAATGACTAAGGTGGTTGATGCATCTATTCCGAGAATTACATATGATGAACTAGGTGGTCTAAAAAATGAGGTTAAGAAAATTCGAGAAATGGTAGAATTGCCTATGAGACATCCTGAATTGTTTGATAAAATAGGTGTAGAGGCACCAAAAGGCGTTTTACTATATGGTCCTCCAGGAACTGGGAAAACATTACTTGCAAAAGCAGTTGCAGGAGAAACCAATGCTAATTTTGTTTCACTTAGTGGTCCTGAAATAATGGCAAAACACTATGGAGAAAGTGAAGAAAGACTTAGAGAAATATTTACACAAGCTGAGGAAAATTCACCTAGTATAATTTTCATAGATGAAATTGATTCTATTGCTCCAAAAAGAGATGAGGTATCCGGTGAGCTTGAAAAAAGAATAGTTTCTCAACTTTTAACATTGATGGATGGAATGAAATCTAGAGGAAAAGTTGTAGTAATTGCAGCTACTAACAGACCAGACTCTATTGATTCTGCACTAAGAAGACCTGGAAGATTTGATAGAGAAATAGAAATTGGAATTCCAGATGATGAAGGAAGATTAGATATTCTTTCAATTCACACACGTGGTATGCCAATTGATGACAAAGTAGATCTTAAACAAATCTCAAAAACTACACATGGATTTGTAGGAGCTGATTTAGAAATATTAGCAAAAGAAGCTGCAATGAGATCTCTTCGTAGAATTCTTGCAGATGAAGAAATTGATCTTGATGAAGATAAAATTTCCTCAGAAATCCTTCAAAAAATTCAAATTTCTAATGAAGATTTTAGAGATGCATTAAAAGAAGTTAGTCCCAGTGCACTCAGAGAAGTCCAAGTACAAATTCCTGATGTTAGTTGGGATGATGTTGGAGGTTTAAATGCATTAAAAGAAGAACTTCGAGAAGCAATTGAATGGCCCATTAAACACAAAGAAGCTTTTGATTATATCGATGTAGAATCTCCAAAAGGAATTCTTCTTCATGGTCCCCCTGGAACTGGTAAAACTTTGATTGCAAAAGCTCTTGCAAAAATGACTGAGTCTAATTTTATCAGTATAAAGGGCCCCGAATTACTTTCAAAATGGGTTGGGGAATCTGAAAAAGGAGTTAGAGAAATTTTCAGAAAAGCAAGACAAGCCGCACCATGTATCATCTTTTTAGATGAAGTAGATGCACTTGTTCCACGAAGAGGTAGTTCAGAATCACATGTAACTGAAAGTGTTGTATCTCAAATTCTAACTGAAATTGATGGTCTTGAAGAATTACATAATGTCTTGATAATTGGTGCAACAAATCGATTGGATATTGTAGATGAGGCTTTGTTAAGACCTGGAAGATTTGATAGAATTATTGAGGTACCTAATCCTGATACCAAAGGAAGACAACAAATCTTTGAGATTCATACCAAAAAGAAACCACTTGCAAATGATGTTAAGATTGAAAAACTTGTAGAATTAACAGTTGGTTTTAGTGGAGCAGAAATAGGTGCAGTTGCAAATAGAGCTGCCATTGCTGCTCTAAAACGATATGTTAGTGGCAATTCTCAAAACATCAAAGAAATTAAAATTTCACAACAAGATCTAATTGATGCAGTAGACAAGGTAAAACCTCGAAAAAAGGAAGCACCTCTCTCACAATCCATAAAATAGTCTAAATAGTAAAGGAAATGACACATAATATGAAACTCTATCTTGATTTTGACCCTTGTCAAGAATGCAATACAATGATGGCAGAACTAAGTAGTCCAGAAATGTTATTTGCAGATAAGAAAACTAGAGTAGATGAGTCTGCAAAGTTTCTTAGGCATTTAACATATAATCATAATGAAGTTGTTCAAGCAGTCATGGAAGATCTTCCAAAACAAAAAAAGGATCAAGAACCTGATTTTTACAAATAATCTTTTTTAATAATTAAATTAAAACAAATTTTTTAAGAAAATAATGATTATTTCTTTATTGATTCTAACGAATGACCTTTGTTTGTAATCATTTGAGTCACAGCTTCAATTGTATAATCAATTCCATGTTCTTCTTCAAAATGGTCTCTAAGTTTTTCTAATTGTGTTATACTTTTCTCCTCATCTAACATAAATTTACATTCAAATCCATAATCTACACATCTCAATTTTAATGTCATTTAACTCACAGAAAAATTAATCCTATAAAAACTATGGACTCAATTTTTGAATTAATGCCAGATCATTAATTTATCAAATAAAAGATGCCTAATAGCACTAATAACATCAACTTGTATCAAATACATTAAATGAAAGGTTTAGAATTTGTTTTTCTTGCAATAGGTTCTGTTTTAGGAGCATTTCTGAGATACAAAATAACTGAATCTCCTTTACTTTTCAATACATTGCCTGTTAATGTACTGATAGTCAATGTAATTGGGGCATTTATTCTAGGTGCATTTGTAATTATGTCACAACAATGGCATCTTGATGGAAAATATTCTTTATTTGCAGCAGTTGGGTTTTGTGGTTCATTAACTACAATGTCTGCATTTGCTCTTGATTCTAGTAATCTTCTTGAGAACAATCATTATGGAATGCTTGCAGTAAATATTGTAGCAAATATTGGATTATCCATTGCTGGATTAATAGGTGGAAAATCATTAATGAGTGCGATAATTAATAATTAAATAGAAATGGTTTATTCATACCAAGTTATAAAATTCGAAACAATTTCCCTTGTACAAGGAACAAATTGGTCACAATCAACCCCTACTGAGAAAGGAGTTTTATACAAATCACTTAAAGATCCATTTTCGAAACTTATTGTACAATCTTCAAATGGTTCAAAAAAATTGTATCGTGTACCAAAAGATAGAACAGTTATTGTAACAAATGATACAATTCATTTTTTGGGAGAATTGGCTTAATTATTTAAAAAATTTATTTAGTATATCTAAGAGAGATTTTACAAAATTTTCAATTATTGAATTTTTCATTAATAATGAAAATTGATTTATAATTATTGATAATTAATTATTGGACTTAAACCCTCAACAACTATTTTTGAAAAAGGAAATACTAGGGCAAAGAATAGTTATGTTTCCATTTAAAAATTAAAAATATATCAACTTAGGCGTGAAATTTCAGTTTTATCTAACTATTTGAGTCAAATATTTTTCCTTTCCTTTTCTACTTCTTGGTAGACATCTTAATTGTCTGTTGCAACAAGGACAGGAGATTCCTTCAAAATCTAAAAATACTTCACAAAAATTACACCTTTTTTGTCCTGCAGCATATCTTCCAATCTCCACTGGTTTGACAGCTTTGTAATTTTTGCATCTACCTATACAATAAGTCATTATGGATCAATTTAGACAACAAAAGATAAAAAGTTTGATTGCACTGCACTCACATTTGTAAATCAAAGGAAACTAAATTTATACAACTTATTTTGTTTCCTTGTTGTTGACTGAATTAGAAAAAAGAGTATTTGGGAATATAATGACAAAAACAATCATTGGTGCTGATCCACCTGAAAATCCTGAAACTAGAAATATTTTAGAAAAAGAACTTTCAATCTTATTAGCAGAATTGGAATCACACCCAAAAGAAAATCTTGAAAAACTTTTAGAACAACAAAAAATTTCTGGAAAACATATTAACAGTAGACCTGGTGCCATGGCTTTAGCACAAAACAAAATTCAATTGTATAATAAATACAACGAAAAATATGTTCAAGCAATTAAAGAAAAACTAAATTCTTAAAGAAATAATTATAATTCATCATGTTTTTTATTGACAAATCCCCCCTCTACTGATTCAGGTGGTGGGATCTTTTTTGATTTACCTAATCCAATTGTTGTAATGATCACTGATGATAAAATAATAAAGAATATGATTTCGGTATATGCTTCAGCATTTGGTAATCCCATAGTTACAGGATATGTAGCAAGCACTGCAGCAGCTAATCCTCTAGGAATCATTGAATTTGTGACTGCTTTGTCCAATTTGGAAAATCTTTTTGTTAATGTAATCTTTCCAATAAAGGCCCTTCCAAAATAAACGGCAATTGTAATTAAAATTCCAAATACAATGTATTCAATTTTACCAAAGCTTGCCATTAACCCAACAAACACAAAGAAAAATGATCTTACCAAAAATGTTAATTGATTGTGTGTTGGATCATCTAATTCAATTCTTGGTGGTTTGAATTTCAGAATTCGTGCAAGATGTTGTTTGTTTCCCAACATTAAACCAAACACAAGTGCAGTTAAAGCACCTGATTCTCCAAAAGAATTTGCCAAGAAGAATAAAACAAACAGTATTCCTAATGTTAACATGTATGCATGTTGAGCATTTCCAAACTTTGTTGAAACATACATCCAAGGAATTCCTACCCCAAATCCAAGAACTAAACCAACGACAACTGCTCTTCCTAATGTCTCTTCTAATGTTTGAAGATCAAAATGTCCTAAAAGAACTGCTTCAAATAAAATAAATGCAATAATCGTTGCTAAAATATCAGTTAATGCAGATTCAAAACTTAACATTGATTTTGTTTCTTCTGAAATTTTGATATTTCTGACTAGTCCAAAAACAATTGCCGAACTACTTCCTCCTACAATAGAACCTAATAGAATACTCTCTAACCAAAACCATCCTAATGCATAATGAGTTGCAACTGAAATCATTGTAACTGATAAAATAAAACCAACAATAGCTAAAGTAAATGAAAAATGTGCAGTTTTTACAACATGTTTGATATCCAAATTTAATCCTCCATCAAACATGATAATTATCAAAGCAAGAGCTGCAAAGTATGGGACAACTTGGATTACAGTTTCTGGTTGAATAATTCCTAAAACAGGCCCAATAATTACACCCAGAACCATCAAAAAAGCTACATCAGGAATGCCTGTTTTTTTAAAAAAAGCTTCTCCTGCAACTCCAAGAAAAATTACAACTCCTGCTGCAAGTAATATTACATGAGCTGATGCAATTGGACCATCTTGAATAGATAATCCATTTATGGAATTTTGTAATTCTAGAATTTTGTCTAAAATTAAATTTACATCAAAATTTGATAATGGAATTATATCTTCAATTTGTCCTCTAATCAAGTCTAAAATAGACAAAATAATTGGATTCAATGACTAGATGTTATTATCTTTGGATAAAAGTTAAACTAGATTTATTCAATAATTTTGAGCTATGCTGTTGATTTTTAGATACACATTAAATCAACCTTGATGGTATTTTCCTTACTTGAGTGCAACAAAATCATTACGTGAGGATCATAAACAAATTAAGCGCTTGGATAAAGTAATCATAAAATGTTATACGGAACTTTATGCAGGAAAAAATATTCCTTTATCTGATATAGACAAAATTACAATAATTATAGAGGAATTCTTAGATTCTATTCATTATTCTAAAGAGGAAGATTCCTATTTTCCATGTGTTGTAAGTTATGATCATTTAAAAAAAGAAATTAGAGGATTACTAATAGAACATGAATTTTCTAGAAGAATTGCATTACAAATAAAAAAACACCTTAAAAGATGGATCGAAGGAGAAGATGCAAGAGAACCAGTTGCTCGATTTCTAAAAACTTATTCCATCTACTTGATGGATCATATGACTAAAGAAGAAAAATTTTTTGATGAAGCAGAATCTGAGATTCTTTCTAAAGAAGAAGAATTTGAAATGTATGAACAATTTACATCATCTATGGTAACTTCTAAAAAAATGGAAGATTTGATTCAAGAAATACAATATCTAGAAAATCAACCATGGTTTCAAAATTAACGTAAGCTCTTTATGGGATGTTTGGATATTTTTATTCATGAAACCTTTCATTCTTTGGATGACTGGTCTTCCTTGTTCAGGTAAGACTACCATCGTAAAAGATTTGCAAAAAGATATTCCAAATTTGGCAATGCTTGATGGTGATGAACTAAGAGAATGGTTCTCTCCAAAAGACTTTTCAAAAGCAGGACGTGATGAACACAACAAAAAAGTTGCTCATTTAGCCAAGCTTTTGTTAAAACATGGTGTTCCAAGTGTAGTTTCATTAGTTTCTCCATATCTTGAAAATAGAAAAAATGCAAGAGAAATTATTGATTCAGGAGATCAATTTGCAGAGTGTTATGTAAAATGTTCACTTGAAAAATGTGAAGAAAGAGATGTCAAAGGAATGTATGCTAAAGCTAGAAAAGGGGAAATCAAAGGATTCACCGGAATTGATGATCCTTATGAAGCACCTGAAAAAGCAGATTTAGTAGTTGATACCGAGCATGATTCACTTTCAGATAGTGCAAATAAAGTAAAGGACTTTCTTAAAGAAAGAAACCTACTCTAATTTTTTAAACTCATCAACAATTTTATCGTGAATCAATCCATTTGTAACTAAAATTCCGTTTTGATGAAAAACATCTTTGTTGTTGTATGTAATATCATTTCCTAACATATCTGTCATTTTCCCTCCAGCTTCAAAAATTATACAATAAGATGCAGCTGAATCCCACTCTTTCATTTTATTTGTGGTTGTGATGTATGCTTCAGCATCCCCTGAACTGATTTTACCCACTTTTAATGAACTACCTATGCTAGTAAAATTCTCAATTCCTAATTTTTTGATAAAATCCCTCTCTCTATCAGATAAATGATGTCTTGAACCAACTGCTCTACATCTTGATAATTCTGAAATAGAAGTTACTGACATCTTACTCCATTCGTTATTTGAATATCTAAAAGCACCACTTCCCTTTTGTGCAACAAATAATGTTTTTTCTGTAGGCCATCCAATTACTCCAATAATTGGTTTTTTGTTCTTCACTAATGCAATCATTATTGTAAATTCACCTGTTTTATCAATAAAATCAGAAGTTCCATCAAGTGGATCTACAATCCAAACCATATCTTTTGATAATCGATTTTGATCATCCTCCTCCTCTTCAGATAAAATCACATGTTCTGTTTGTAAAAGATTTTTTTTGATTATTTCATTACTCTTAAGATCCCCTTCAGTAATTGGTGAATCATCACTCTTCGTATGCGTCTCAAATCCCCTTTCATAAATCTCTAAAATTGCATTACCTGCTTCTTTTACAGCCTTAATTGCAATATCTAATTCAGGAATTTTATCAGAAATGGGAATATCTTTCAATTGAAATTCCCTAAGTTGTAAGTTCTGGCTTTAATGTCCACGCTACTCCAAGAACAATAAATGGAATAGACATTACTCCTATAATTGACAAAAAGATATTAAATTGTGCTTCATTTACTTGTGGATTGTTAACTATCCATGGTAAAGGCAGAGAAATAACTATCCAAATAATTCCTAAAAGAATGATTAATTTGGCTTTAGCCTTTCTACTCTTCATTATTTTTTCTCCTTTTTGGTTGTATTAAATTCATCTGAATTCATTTGATTGATTCTCCACCATCTACTGCCAATACTGCACCTGTAACCCAAGAAGCATCATCTGATGCGAAATACATTATAGCTTTTGCTACTTCTTCTGGTTGTCCAATCCTGCCAATTGGATGTTCATTATTCATGAATTCTTTATCTTTTTGAGTTTTCATAAATGGTTTTGTCATATCTGTATCAACTACACCAGGGCAAATACAATTTACTCTAACCTTATCTTTAGCATATTCCAATGCCCAACATTTTGTTAAAATGATTAAAGCAGCTTTTGATGCAGAATATGCATCTGCATTAAATCCTTGATATGCTTTTAATCCTGCATCTGATGAAATGTTAATTATTGAACCACCAGTTTTTTGTAAATGAGGAATTGCTTCTTTAGTAAATCTAAATTGTCCTGTAAGATTTACATCTAAAACTTCATTCCATTCATCTTCATCAATTTCGTGTAGTAGTTTTATTTTTGGAAAAATCCCTGCATTATTTACTAAAATATCTAATTTACCAAATTTTTCAATAGTTTTACTTACCACATTTTTTACATCTTTAGAATTTTTAATGTCCGCAATTATCCCAATTGAACCAGAAATTTTTAATGTCGATTTTTCTAATCTATCCTTATCTTTTCCAGTGATAACAATTTTAGCTCCATTTTCTGATAAAATTTTTGCAGTAGCAAATCCAATTCCTCTACTTCCACCAGTTACCAATGCAACTTTCCCAGATAATCCCATTAGTTTTTAGATAAAAATTCGTAATTTATAGATCAATCATAGACAAAAATGAATAAAATATTTCAAAAATATCAAAAAGATTTTGTAAAATTTAGCACAAAATATTAAATAGCTAAAATTATGACATTGTTTAATGTCGAAAGATATAATTCCTGTCGACTAAATTTGCGTGGCCCCGCAGAACAAAAAAGTCAATCATGTGCTTAGGCTCTGACCACCAGAGGGAATCTCTCATAGTTCTGCAGTTTAGGGGGTTTACGCCTTTAATTTTCTATAATATCTACAGATACTGAACCTATTGTATTCCCGTTTGGATTAATTGTGATTGTAATTTTTTGATTTTCTGGAACTAAAAATTTTTCTGTTCCTTGATAATCCCAAGTAAAATATTCTGAGATTCCAGTTTGATGTGCAGTATTGTGTAGCTTAAAATTTTCAGTAAAATCAAAATTTTCTCCATTTAAAATTACAGATAAAATTTTTGGACTGCTACCATTTGGAACAAATCGAAAATAATATTCTCCTTTGTTAATATCAAATGTATCAGTATATACCCCATTAGTATACAAATCAGAATTTGCAAGAGTTATGTGAAATATTTCATCAATTTTCTCCTCAGGAAAATCTAATGAAAAATTTACAATGGAAATTATTATTATGAGAACTATTGAAATTATGATGATTTTTTTATTCATTAAACCAAATCATTAATTCCATTATAAAAACAAATTTTCAACCAGTCAAAAATTATATTCCAACTTTTATTTTTCTCTAATTTTTCTAGTCAAATTTTCAATTTTCTTTAAATGTTCCAAAATCCATGTGTCATTAATCAATTCCATGATTTCTTCCATTTCAAATATTTTTGGTGTAGTGACCCCTTCCTCAAAATCATAAAGTTTTATGAGTCTGTCTTTGATATTTTCAGATTCAATTTTTTTATTATGTGCAAAATTATGTGCAAAATCATTTCGAATTTCTCTTATTTCATTAAGTTTTTGTTGAATTTTTTTCCTAGTTTTTTCATCAATTTCACTTTTAAAATCAATATGATATTTCATTATTCTTGACAACCAAACAATTTTTGTTCCAAATGAAGCAGTTCTATCTTCATCAAATACTGTCTTTGCCCATAACGGAAAATCACTTTTATCTCTCAAAAACAATTCTGATATAATTACAGTAAGTGTTGAATCTAATACTGCTGTATAGCTCAAAAAATTCCCTCGAATCCTATTTACTAAATTTACATATTCTTTATCTGAAAGTTTTTTTGATTTGTCAGGTAACTCAAAACCAAAAATTTCATTCATAAATTAAAGCCTAAAAAATACTAAATAGTTTTTTTGATTGCTTTTTTGTTAGAGAAATTTTACTTTCTGTAAAGCATTTTTTACACCCGAAATTAAGTATATTTTCTTAAAATGAACTTATGCCTAGTCTTAATAAAAAATGGACGAAACATGAAAAACCAGGATTTACTGATAAAATCAGTGATACTCTCAGACCTAAAGGTGCTCTTAAACCAAGAGTTCAAACTGGAATCAAAAAATTACAATTACAAATTAACAAATTAGATACATTATTAGCTACTCTAAAAGATCGTGATGCAATTTTATTTCAAAGAATTGTTATTGCAACTCAAAATCATGATACTCAAACAAGTAAAGTTTTAGGAAATGAATTAGCAGAAGTTAGAAAAGTCACAAAAATTATGAGTACTGCTAGAATTGCATTAGAACGAATTGAATTGAGATTAACGACATTTAGCGATCTTGGAGATTCTGTAGTAGCTATCATGCCAACTATGGATTTGATGAAAAATCTCAAATCATCTCTAGGAAAAGTAATGCCTGGAGCAGAACAAGAGATTGGTCAGATGTCTGAAATGCTTGGTGGATTTATGACTGAGAGTTTTTCAGGTGATGCTGCATTTGGAATGAATGAAACTACAAATGCTGAATCTGAAAGTATTCTAAAAGAAGCTGCTGCAGTTGCTGAAAGTTCTACTGGTCAAATGTTCCCATCTGTTCCAAACCCCAACCAAGAAGTAACAACAAAATTTCTTTAAATCTGAAACTTAACTTTCTATAGAATCTCTAGATTCTTTAATTCTCTTTACCCTGTTGCCTTCATCGTCAATAATTCTATCAACTCCTGAAAGCTTCTCGTTTAAATTATTGATTATTACACCAACTTCATCAGCTTCAGTTTCTACTTGTTTTCTCTTATTAGCAAGTTCTTGAATTCCTCTGTTCTCTTCATCGATGTATTCACTTACTTTTTGAAGTTTTTCTTTGAGATTTTTAATATCTACAGATTCTTCTTCAATATCTTTCTCAAGTAAAGTTCTCTTATCTTTGAGATTCTTAATCATTAAACCAACATAGTCTATTGCCTCTTCTAATTTTGCACGTTTTCCCATTAATTCCCCAATGCCAATTTGACTAGATTCAGTTTCTACTTGTTCCTCGATATTGGAATTTTCCTCAGTTTTTTCTTCTACCATTTCTTCTACCATTTCTTCTCCTTCGCTATTTCTAAACTTATCAAACATTTTATAATTTCTCTCCCAAAATAAGAATAAAAGGTTTCTATGAATCCCAAAACTAACACAATGAATGATTTTCATCAATTATAAGAGAAACCGAAATCTTTCACAAATCAAAACCTCTGACATCCTTTTTTAGTCAAAATAATCAATTATCTAGAATTTGAGGTATTTTTTTGAGATCAAATGCTGTTCCGCTATGTGTTCCGCTATAGAGTTTCAGAATGTTCCTCATTAACTAATTGATTCTATACAATAGCATGTCAAAACAACAATACAGATCCGAAATGGGCATAATGGGTGATATCTTAGACGTAACCGCCGATGGCGGTCGTGACGGAATCATTGTATCTGCAATCTCTCGAAAGGCTAACCTTTCTCACTATGCAGTACTAGACAAATGTGAGAAATTGGTTGAAGCAGGCTTGGTAGAATCAATCAAAAATGATCGAAATAGAGTCTTCCAAATAACTGAAAAAGGACTAGAATTTTTTCAGGAATTTAAGAGATTTCAGGGATTAGTAGAAAACATGAATCTGAGGTATTAATCATATGAACCCAGAAACCAAACAAATTCATCGGAAAGAGTTTCCTGGAGAAGATGGAATGCTTTTTGTAAGGACTGATGGTATAATTGATACAATGATTAGGATACCTCTTTTGGTAGCTAGTTTGATAATTGTGGTAGCAATAATACCAATTCAGCCTTCATTCAGTTCTCCCAGAAACCTTGATCTAATTATTTATCCAGATGGAACTACTCATGTTTCTACTGAAATTGATGTAGATCCATTATCTATTGATTATGAACTTAATCTGTTTGGGAGTACTATTGATAATTTTGTTGCCATAAATGAAAATGGATTTTTACTCAACCATGAAATTAGAGGAAATTCTGTTTTTATTGAAACATTTGCTTCATCTATTATTACTGTAGAATATGATATTCATGATTTAGTATCTAAACAAAGTAGAGTTTGGACATTTAACTTAGATGCCCCTTCTGATTTTACATTACTATTCCCAAAAAATTCGGCAATAATTGGCATGACAAATCTTCCTATTGATATGCAATTAATCAATGATCAAAACCAATTAACCCTATCAAGTGGTGAAACTGAAATTAATTATCTTTTCAGCACTCCAATAATCACTGTTCCAGTTGATTCTTCATCCGAATCGAATTATCTGATATATGTTATAGTTGGTGGAATTGTAGCATCTGCTATTATAGCAACAATTATTCGCGTTAAACAAAGAACTACAAAATTAACACAAAACCAACAAACTACTTCGATTGAACAAATTGATACTGAAGAAATTTTTAAACTAAAACCAGATATCCGTGAAGATGATAAAGAGATAGTGAAGTTTATTTCAAATAATGGAGGAAAAGCGCTTGAAAGTGAATTACGGAAAAAATTTTTACAACCAAGAACTACAATGTGGCGTGCAGTAAAAAGATTAGAACGTAATGGAATTATTGAAATTGAAAAGAAAGATTTGCAAAATCTAGTAAAACTTAGAAAAAATACGGAGGAAGAGGAATGAAAATTATAGCATTATTTACAATATTTGTATTAATTTTTGGAACAACATCTTTTGTTAATGATGCATACGCACAAAATGATCTTAGTATTTTACTCCGTATTGCTACACAGGCAGACAAACAAATTCAAAACCAATTACATCAGGTATATGGTAATGATGTGCCTGAAAAAATTCAATTTCTATATGACAAAGGACACATGACAGTAAATTCATTAGAAAAATCTTTACCCGATGATGCAAAACAAGCAAAAAAAGATTTCCTTACATCAATGAAATTATTTAAACAAATTTCGAAAATGATTTCTGAACCTGTGGTAAAGGTACAAGTTATTCTAATTCATTCAGATCAATCTAGTCAACTTGAGAGATTAGAAAAATATGTTTTAACCTTAAAGACTATATCTAAAAAACTTGATGCCAAAATAAATTTTGAAAACATTGATGATTTACTCCTTAAAACACGCAATCAAATTAATAATGGAACTGAAATTCCATCTGAAATTATTATTCAATTAAAATCATCTATTACATCTATTGAAAAAGATATTCGTGAATTTGCTTCACACAGTGCATTTGATAGAATTAAACAATTTGTAGATAGGGAACTTGATAGAATTGAGAAAAAATTAGATAAAGCAGAAGAAATTGGCGCTGATCAGAATCAAATCAATAAAGCTCATGAATTAATTGATGAAATTAAAACCCTAATTGATAAAAATCAGATTAATGATGCAAAGATAGTTTTTCATGAATTACACAAATTATTGAAAAATATCCAATACTCAGTGGGTTAAATAACATAAGCTTCATATACATTTTCTAAAGAATTTGAACATGGCCTCAAAAGCAATAACAGTGGGAGTAGGAATTCCAATGATTATAGTTGGTGCTTTGATGGCTTGGTTATGGGCTCCAATTGAAGGAGATTTACAAAATCAAATAGAATTAGTTGGAAGTACAATTGGAATTTTGGGCGTAGTGTTCTTTATTTCTGGATTATTTTATACAAAAGAACCTGTAATGCATTAAAAACTCATTGAATAAATAATGAAAAAAATTAGTATTATTACTTGAAAGTAAGATTATTTGAAATATTTACATCAGTTGAAGGAGAGGGAATTCTTTATGGGACAAAAACTCTTTTTGTAAGACTAGCAGGTTGTCCTTTTACTTGTTTTTATTGTGATACAAAAGAATCCCTTCCACTTGATTCTGGAAAAGAATATTCAATTGATGAAGCATGTCAACTAATTGATTCTAATTTAAAAAAACAAACATACAAAGTAAATTTTACAGGAGGAGATCCACTAATTCAACATCAAGCAGTAGCTCTACTTGCCAAACACATTCAAGAGAAAAAAATTCTAACATACCTTGAATCAGCATGTTTTGATATTGATAGATTTAATCATGTTTTACCGTTTATTGATATTGTAAAAATTGAATTTAAAACAGAAGATTCAGATTTTGTAGATTCTGAACATTATGAAAAATTAATTGGACATACTATGAATTGTTTAGAATCATCTGTAAAAGCAAAAAAAACAACTTTCATCAAAATTGTAGTTAGTTCTAAAACAAAGATAAGCGAATTTGAAGAATTAACAAATCAAATTTTCAAAATTATTTCTAAAGAAAATCTAGATGGTTTTATTATTCAACC
>PVBE012258307.1_pt1 | contig 40857 bp, 37 predicted proteins | sample 1631181 | NCBI WGS metagenome assembly PVBE01 (sample SAMN08397723, study PRJNA350692) | Marine metagenome, whole genome shotgun sequencing project. | isolation source: water | place: Pacific Ocean | collected 2012-04 | reverse complement strand
TCTTCCTTAAAGAGATACTTCGACATCAGGGGAATCAGTAACAGCAGAAACACCAGCGTGGCGCCCACCTTCATCACGGCCATGTAGAACGGAAACAGCGAAAAAACCATCGCTAGTACGATCACGTTCAGCGTCGGTGAACTGATCATGGCTGCCAGAGTCGTTTCGAGTCGCAAGCCCGATGAGTGCAGGCCCTTGGCAATGGGCGCCGCGCAGTTGACACAGACCCCGAGCGGAGTGCCGATCAGCACGCCGAGTGCGCTGTTGGCCATGGAACCATCGAAGCTCTTGCGCTTGAACAGTGAAATCATGGTCAGCAGGGCAGCAGCGAACAGGATACCGAAGGTCATGCCCCGCTGGTTGGTCTTACCCCAGTTAACGGTGCCCTTGAGCACCCGCATGTAGATGGCGTCATCGTCCTTTATAACCAGCACGGTATCGAAACCGAGCGGCTCCAAACCAGCTGTTCCCGCCATCATCGCTTTCTGATCGAGCGCCGGATAACGGGAACCGGTCCAGAACTGAAAAGCCAGCCCCACGACGATCAGTAGTGAAAGGAGAAAGGCCTTGTTACGCAGCAAACTGGTCATTAGTTATTGTTGTTCCGATTTTCGATAGGACTTTGATCACGCCGTGCTAAGTCCCGGATTACCTTTAGCCGGGTTCTGCCGTAGCCGCATAAACCGATAGTACCCTGCGGGTCCCTGGCTGCCCGGCCACCTGATTTGCCTGTAATTCCGGGAAGTGCAGGATTCTACACGAGGCGCCCTACTGGAGCGTAGCAGGCAGGCCTTGATAACGCAGGGCAAAGGCACCGCCAGTGCATAGGTACATTCCGCAGCTAACATAAGCTGCCCGGGCGTGGCGCTTGTATGTGCGCAGCTTTGGTGTAACCTTGCCCGCCCACGGGATCGATTAAGGTTCCCGGATTGACTCGCCGACCGGCCAGGAAGCATGCACACAGAAACAGCACGCCACCAGATGATCTACCACCAGGTGCGTCCGTGGGACGTATCGGATAACCGGGTACTCGAAGCGCTCGGCAACGTGCCGCGTGAGCAGTTCGTACCTGTGCCGTACCGTGACCTGGCCTTCGCGGATACCACTATCCCCCTGCCCTGCGGCCAGCACATGCTTAAGCCAGTGCAGGAAGGCCGGCTGCTGCAAGCCCTCGAGCCGAACCCGGGTGACCGTGCACTCGTCATCGGAATCGGCAGCGGTTTTTTATCCGCTGTCCTGGCCCGGCTCGTTGACCACGTTACGAGTGTTGATATACATGCCGAGCTGATCGACACCGCGTCGGTAAAACTGGCGGATGAAAAGATCCGTAACGTCGAACTGAAGCTCGCCGACTTTAACGAAATGGAACCCGGCACAAAGTTTAACCGGATACTGATTGCGGGCTCGATGCCGCTGTTTGACCCGCGCCTGCCCGACTGGCTCGAGCCGGATGGCCGGCTGGTTGTGATTATCGGCAGCGAGCCGAATATGGATGTCGAAGGGGTTGTACGCACCGGCAGCAGCTACACGCGTACCCGGTTATTCGAAACGGTGGTCCAGCGACTGGAAAATGTGCCGATCCCTGAAGCCTTTGAGTTTTAGGGGCTAACCGTGCAGGAAGTCAGCGTTCAGGAAGCAGCTGGAATAATGGATATGCTGCTAGCCTCCATAAGACACTCGGAGCGATATAGCCGACACATGCGGGCTGCGCCGGCTCGATACAATTTGTTACGCAGTATAGTCCGCCACATCTAGTATCATTCCCAAGCCAAAACGCATCAGGATGCACGCATGACACTCATCACGATTGCACGTAAAAACATGGCCTTAGGGCTAGCGCTGTTTGTGGCCACCGCCGCCCAGGGCCAGACCCTGATGGAAATCTATAACCAAGCGCTGCGCAGCGACCCCGCGCTGCGTGAGGCCGAGGCCAACATGCTGGCGCAATTGGAAACGAAGCCGCAGGCGCGGGCGGCATTATTTCCACAGCTCGATTTTTCTGCTGGCTGGCAGCGTGATAAAAGCGATGGCCCTACACAATTTCCCGATCCGGATGGCCCGCCCGGTACAACGGTCACAGGCGTCGCCGAAAACGAAACAGACAGCCGTTCCTGGTCGTTCGACTTAAGCCAGACGTTGTTCAACACCGACCAGTGGCGCCGACTGAAAAAAGCCGGTAAAGAGGTTGCCCAGGCGCAGATAGATTTCCGTGCGGCGCAGCAGGATTTAATGATCCGGGTCTCGGAGGCTTACTTTAATGTGCTGGCCGCGCAGGACACGCTGATTTCCGAGCAGGCGTCCAAGGAATCGATTGGAAGACAGCTCGAACAGGCCGAACGGCGTTTTGAAGTCGGGCTGATCGCCATAACTGACGTCAAGGAAGCACAGGCGGCTTATGACGACGCGGTCGCGCTTGAAATTGAAGCACGGCGCTCGCTGGCAAATTCGAAAGAGGCTCTGCGCGAAATTACCGGCGAATATCCGCAGACGCTGGCGTCACCCGGTGAAGAGTTCCCCCTGATCCCACCCAATCCGCAGGTGGAGCAGGACTGGGTGGATATCTCGTTGCAACAGAATCTTTCTCTTGAATCGGCACGTATAGGTACGGAAATCTCGCGCGACAATATCCGTATTGCTCGCGCGGGCCACTTGCCTACGCTGGACTTTTCTGCATCCTCGAGCAACAACGACAGAGACGGCGATCGGGACCTTTTTGATGATAGCGGCATCCTCAAATCGACGAGTGCGCAGGATTCAGAATCGGATTCGACCCAGATCAGGGTGCAGCTACGCGTGCCTATTTATTCCGGTGGCGGCGTGTCGTCCGAGGTTCAGGAGCAGGTGTACCTGCACCGTGCCTCGCGTGAGAACTTCGAGAAGGTGGCGCGCGAAACTGAACGCGAAACGCGTGACGCCTACCTAGGTGTCATCGCCGAAATCGCCCGTGTGCAGGCGCTGGCACGCTCGGAAGAATCGAACATGATCGCGCTCGAGGCGACCGAGGCCGGCTACGAAGTCGGCACCCGGACAGCAGTTGATGTGCTGGATGCACGCCGGAGCCTCTTCCTTGCCCAGACCCAGTATGCGCGCGCCAAGTACGATTACCTTATCAACGTGATCAAGCTTAAAGACGCTGCGGGAACGCTGTCGGCCGATGATATCGGCGAACTGGATAGTTGGCTCGTTACAAAGGAGCAACTGCAGGCCATTCCGGGCCGCGGCGGTCAGCCGGACGCCAGCCTGCCGGATACGACTGCAACCGAACCCGCGTCGTCCGAAACAGAATCAGCGGAGTAATGGCCTGACCAGGTCGAGCAGCCGGCCCAACGCGCCCCGGCTGCTCTCGATGATCTCTTTACCCAGTTCACCCTGCCGGGACCGTTCGGCGGGATCGTTGAGCAAGCTGATAACGTGGACAGCCAGCGAATCTGCATCCTCGGCGACCGCGGCGACGCCTGCTTCCCGTAGCTGATCGGCAATTTCCTGCGCATTAAAATTATGCGGACCGATAATCATCGGTAAATGCAGGGCAGCCGGCTCCAGCAGGTTGTGGCCGCCGATCTTGACCAGGCTGCCTCCGACAAACGCAACATCGGCAGCCGCGTAATACATCATCAACTCGCCCATCGTGTCGCCGAGGATGACGGCACTGTGCTCGTCACAGGTGCGGCCACTGCTACGGCGTATATAGCTGACACCCTGCCGGTCCAGCAGGTTCGCGACCGTGTGAAAACGCTCGGGATGCCTGGGCACCAGTATCAGGAGTGCATCAGGAATCTGCCCACAGACTTTGCTGTGCGCCGCGAGCACGATTTCTTCCTCGTCAGTATGCGTACTCGCCGCAATCCACACCGGCCGCTCGGCAGCTTGCAGTGCGCGAAACTCCTGCCCAAGCTGCTGCACACCTTGCGGCAATTCAAAGTCAAACTTGATGTTACCCGTCACATGCGTTCGTGTGGTGCTCGCGCCCAGCGCCAGGAAGCGATCAGCGTCAGCCCGGGTTTGGGCGGCGATCACTATTCCGTGCGACAGGGTTTTCCTGAACAGGCTAACCAGCATGCGGTAACGGTTGACCGACTTTGGCGAAACACGCGCGCTGGCCAGGACCAGCGGTATCTCACGGTTACCGCATTCATGATAGAGATTGGGCCAGAGTTCGGTCTCAAGGATGATCGCAAGTCGTGGCTGACACCAGTCAAAAAAATGTTTGACCGACCCGACCAGGTCAAACGGGACATAGCAATGTGCGACCTGGTCGCCGAACAGGGCTTTAACCCTGTCTGAACCCGTGGGTGTCGTGGTTGTCAGTAAAAGGGGCTGACCCGGATAGCTCTGCAACAGCGCCTTAACGAGACTCTCCGCCGCTTGCACTTCACCCACCGACACAGCATGTATCCAGATTGCTCCTCGCGGTGCAGGGTCAGGCAAAAAACCGAAGCGCTCGCCAATGCGTTGCCAGTACGCCGGGTTACCAAAACCCTTGCGAAACAGCAGTAACAAAATTATCGGAACCAGCAGGTAGCTAACGCAAATATAGAAAAATCGCAGGATTATATGCATGCGGACCGCTGGATAGCTTTGCGACGGTTATCAGCCGGCCTTCTTGCTGCCGGAACCGCGAATTGTGTCAACAATGGTGCTCGTTGACCGTCCTTCATGAAAGCGCAGTACTTCCACGGTGCCGCCATTTTCCAGCACCGCTTTACCGCCCGCTATTGATTCGGGCTCATAGTCGCCGCCTTTAACAAGCACATCCGGCAGGATGCTGCTGATAATTTCTTCCGGTGTGTCTTCTCCGAACGGCACCACCCAGTCGACAGCAGCCAGCCCGCCCAGCACGGCCATTCGATCTTCCAGCGGATTGATCGGCCGGTCCGGCCCCTTGAGTTTGCTGACCGATTCATCGGAATTCACGGCCACCATCAACCGGTCGCCGCGCGACTTGGCTTCCTGCAGATAAGCCACGTGACCCTGGTGCAGGATGTCGAAACAACCGTTCGTCATGACGAGTCTTTCGCCACGCGCGCGACTTTCGGAAGCTACAGCAAGCGCCTGTTCGCGGGTCAGTAATCCCCGGCCGCCTTCGCCCTGCTCGTGCAATGCCAGGTTGAGTTCCGCCGGGGTTACCGATGCCGCGCCTATCTTGCGCACTACCAGTCCGGCAGCGAGGTTTGCAAGCATAGCCGCATCTTCGATAGTCAGGCCAGAACCAATCCCCGCGGCAAGTGCGGCAATAACGGTATCGCCTGCGCCGGTTACGTCAAATACCTGCCGGGTGCGTGCAGGCAGCAAGGTATCGCTGTCTGTACTGACGACCAGCATGCCGCGCGCACTGAGTGTCACGACTATAGCCGTAAGGTCGAGCTCCGCACATAACGCACGCGCCCGTTGCACCAGGTCGGCATCATCGACACCCTTACCTGCGACCGACTCAAACTCGGCAAGATTCGGAGTAAGCACAGTCGCGCCCTTATAGCGCGCGAAATCAGATCCCTTGGGATCGACCAGGACGGGGACAGATTGTTCACGGCACGCCGCGATCAGTTTACCGACCTGCCCGAGACTGCCCTTGGCGTAATCGGACAGAATGCAAATGTTTGTATCGCCAAGTGCTTTCCCGGCCACTTCGACGACCGCGGCCGCGTCTGCGTTACCGTACACCTGTTCCGTATCGAGCCGGATTAATTGCTGGTTGCGGCTTAAGACCCTGAGCTTAGTAATAGTCGGATGCTTCGATGAATGGGCCAGTGCGGTCGTAATTCCTTCCACTTCCAGGAGGCCCCGCAGGTCTTTACCAGTGCCATCATCGCCCACGACACCGGAACACGTAGTCTGCACGCCGAGACTGACGAGGTTCATTGCAACATTTGCCGCCCCCCCGCCCCGGGCCTCGGAGCGCGTTACCTGCACGACCGGTACAGGGGCTTCCGGTGAAATCCGGGACGTCGGCCCGAACCAGTACTGGTCGAACATCAGGTCTCCGACTACAAGTATTTTCAGCGCGGAAAAATCCGGAATTGAGAGACTCATAAACCTGTTCTCTTGTGGAGCCTGGCCTTTTAATCCGTCTTTATTAAGACGCCGCGATGGTAGCACAGCGTAAGGCGCTTAAGCGTTGCGGCGCCTTGGCCGCAAACGAAAACGGGCCCCTTCGGGGCCCGTTTCCAAGCTTATTGCGACCTTCTTCAGGCGGCTTCGCCACGTGGCGGAGCGGGTTCCTGCGTCCGGGAATAAATCTCCAGGCTGGAATGACTGGGACCGTAGTCCTCGGTCGGCGCCGACAGGAACTCGGGATAATGTTCCTCCGCATAGGCAAGTGCCTGCGGCGAAATGATATCGGTGGTCGGGCCGCCGGTCATCGAACCGTTGTACAGCACGTGACCCTGTTCCTGTCCCATCAGCATCCAGGGCAGCCACGGGGTGACCCGCACCCAAGTGCCGGTGTATGGCACGGATGTCAGGTCCGGGTTTTCCAGGTCGGCACGGCTGACGTTGTACCTCATCATTTCGGTTACCTGCACCATCGGGCCCGAGGACTCGCGTACGAACTTTTTCGGGTCCAGCGAGTTCGGGTAGTAAAGGTGCATATCCGTCGACAGGCTTAGCATGTTGTCGCCAAACTTGTACCACGGGAATATCAGCGGGAACTTGCGCGGCTTGGATTTCTCAGGGTCGGAGCTCTTGAAATCTTCCGGCGCAAGAATCAGCCACTCGCTGATCGTGTAGTTAAACGGATCGTTCGCCACCTGCACGACGTTCACTTCTTCGCCGGTCCAGGGGTTCGTCCATGTTTCGATGATCTCGCCGGTGCGCGGGTTGGTGTAGAAAATCACCTCACGGTTCAGGCGGCGAATCGTGCCATCGTCCTGCGGCACCAGCCGGGTCGCGAGGAAGGCCTCGAAACCACACAGCTCTTTAACGGCCTCGCCGGGCTTTACGCCCAGGATAACCCCCCGCACATCCCCGAACTTCTGGTTCTCGGGATTGAGGTCGCCCTGCATCCGGGACCATGCATCCCTGTTCCAGATCGGGTTCATGAAATCAACTTTTGTTTCGAATTCGATAGACATTTTCTTAATTCCTAATGATTATTATCTGGTGTCGGGCGCCCCGCTGATGCGAAGCAGACGGCTGATACTAGCGGAAAGCGCCTGTCGGCGCACGGTGCAAATTGAGGCGTGTCATCAGGTGGAACGGCCGGGTCACGGCCACCGGCAACATAATGCCGGCCCGGCCCGAAGAGCATTGCAGCACCGTTATGGAAAATATGCTGAGCCCCGGCCTATCTCATTCCCGTACAATCGCAACACGTTTTGCACCCACACAATTGCAGTGAGATTTTTTCTAAGTCGACAATCGTTTCAGCCTTTTTGTGACTCGGAAATCGACTCAGCCTGAGTTTTGCACTATGAGCAGCATTGCCACAAAAATTCACAACCGCATTAAATCTAAGCTTAGGGCACAGATACTCCGGGTAAGGCGGTTTTTGTCGCTTTATCAATGGCCACGAATCCCCGAGCCTCCACTGTGGCAGTTTCCCGCAGGCATGACGATCCTGGCCGTGGGTGGAGCCGGCGTGCGTGTTATCGACAATTTCGTCAGTCGCGAAGAGGCCCGGCAACTTATTGATCTATACCGTCAGCAACTAAAGCGCAGCACGGTGATAGGACCAGATTACAAGTCAATCAAACACGGCTATCGGACCTCCAGTGATGCCCTGATTCAGCTCGTCGACGCGGACCCGCTGGTGCACCGAATCATTTACCGCGCTGCCACGATGGTCGGGCTGCCTTTTTCCCATGCCGAGCGATTCAGCCTCACCCGCTATCAGAATGGCGAGTATTACAAGATTCACTCGGACCACGACGGCAGCATCAATGCCGACCGCTTGTATACGGTTCTCGTTTACCTGAGCGATCTTGCCGAAAACGAAGGCGGCGAAACCATGTTCAGCAAGCTAAACCTGGTCGCCCAGCCTATCTGCGGGCGCGCTGTCGTTTGGCCAAATTCGTATGCAGACAAAAGTCTGCGACCGGAATCACTGCATTCGGCACTTCCAGTATTGGTGGAAGGTGCCGAAAAATGGGTCGCGCAACTCTGGTTCAGACCCTACAATACTAATAATCAAACCCGCCTGCCTGAGCGGCAAGACCGGCCAGCCGGTGTACCGCTGGAACAGGGTGATGCCCTGCCCCGGGGAGTTTCATTACCGGACGATACGCAACTGGCCGCTGAGAAATAGATATTCAGCCAAATAATATCCGGGGTTATGGCAACTATGAGGGCTTTTACGCGTCAACTAAAATAATACCCGTGATAGCATTTTCTACGCTCCAAACTGCCCCATTGAGCAACCATGGCCATGACTGAATCCACTTTGCACGCCGACTCGACAATCCAGAGCGGTGATCTGAGCCCCGACGAGCTGAAGTACCGGCTGCTCATGGATAACTTTGCCACGCCGGAGGAGTGCCGGGACATGATTGCCTTGGCGAATAAGCACGGAACGACCGGCGGAGGCTTTGGAGTCAAGGCATCACCAGCCAACTCCCCGTACGAAGACTACACCGGCTATGGTATTCACCGAACCTATACGGATGCAGAATACCTGAAAGACCACGAGGTGACCCTGCGCGTAATCAGTCGCGCCCGGGATTTACTCAAACAGCATTTCCGGGTTCCGTTTCTATGGCTGGATCATGCAGAAATAATGTTGCGGGAGCCTGCAGTAACCGGCCCGGAAGCGGAGGCGGAAGAGTTTAGTATGCAGCTCCATTTCGATAATAACGGCCCCACTATCTGGCGTCGCACGCACACCGGCGTACTTTTCCTGAACGACGAATTTGAAGGGGGCCGTACCGCCGTGACAGGCAAAGACGCCAACTTCGGACCCTACCGGGAAATCCAGCCCAGTACAGGACGACTAGTCGGCTTTAAGGTGGCGGAAACGCCACATGGTGTCACCAAATTGCATAGCGGCAAACGATACATTATAGCCATGTGGTTCTCGTCACACTGGAACAATGTAGGCCGGCAAATAAAAGTCTTCCACCCTTCAATTGCGAATGTTATCTATAAGCTGCTAGGGAAGTAACACGGCAGATGCTTCATCTTTAACATGTGGTTCTCGACCTACTGGTCGAAATTCAGGAAGCATTGGAAGATTTTTCGGGGACGCTAGTCAGTTGCGGACAACAGATTTATCTTGTTGATCACAACGCGCTGGTCGGCAAACACCGAGACATGCAGGAAATTATCGTCCCGACCCGATCCCATGCCGGTTGCAGCCAGCGTAAGTTTGCCGTCCTGATCAAGGAAATAGTGGTCGCGCGTAGCTTCGGCCCCAAGGTCCCCGGCAAAAACATACACCGGCCTGTCATAGCCCTGTAGCAACGGCTCAACATCGGTCCAGAAATTGCTGGCCGCCTGTTTGGGCAGGTGGTTCACCGCAATCCTGCGCTTATCCGGATCTCCCATCGCCCAAAGTACACGGTGCATAAAAATATAAATATGTTCGGCTGACCCGGCGTATCGCTCCAGCGCCGTTTCAAGAAACTGCATTTGCAGACCGGTAATCAGCCCGTTATCGATCTCTGTATCGAGCAGGATAAACAGGTCCTTCGCATGGCGGAAATAGGAATAGCTGTGGCCGAATTGCCGCTCGTACAATACTCGGTCCAACATGTCGTGGTTACCGGGTGCGATGTGAACCCGGACACCCAGCCGTGCAATGTCATGCCGCACATGATTCCATTGCGACTCGGTTCCGTGCGAAACGAGATCACCGGTAAATATCCCAAAGTCTGCGCCCAGGTCCGCTTTTTTTTGTTCCCAGGTCTGCATGAACGGAGGGTACAAGCCGCGAGACCGCGACCGGGCTTTGCCGTAAAGATGACCGGCAACGAAGAACGAGTACACCGGCTCGACGGCCGGCTCAGCCCGAACCCCACCGGTTGCAACGGCAGTGAGAACGACAGCGACTCCCAGAACACAACCCGTCCGCCAGCTTGAAACCACGCCTTGCATGTATCCGCAACATCCTGCTACGCGCTGCACAGCTTTGTCAGTTACGCAGGATTATGCCGCGGGCCCGGGGCTCTTAACACCGGCATGGGTCTCAAAATCGGATGCGCGGGACGACTGGCGGGCGCTAGAGTGGCGGGGGGATAAAAATGAACGCCCGGCCTATTTCAGCCAACTTGCGTGACACAGAGCCTTTAACCCGCCTACCCTGTGTTTGAGCCACGAGATTGGTCGGCTGACGCGGCGCAGGCCTCCGCGACTATTTCAGGTAACCCGCTAAACTTGTCCAACATGTTTGAGTGGTGATTCGGGTTGTCTGGCGAGGCCTGGTGCGGCGAGAGAACCGGAGTTTACAAGCAGTAAATGAGGGTTCTCGAGCCGCGCCGTAACGAAGCCTACCCACTTCGCTACAAAGCTGTTTGAGCCGTGAGATTGGTCGGCTGGCGAGGCGCAGGCCTTCGCGAGTACCGGAGCATACAAGCAGTATGTGAGGAAGCTCGCGGCGGGCTGCAACAAAGTCAGGCGGGTAAGGTCGCGCTCAAACCTAGCTACATTTACTATCGCCGCAGGCAAGGCAAACTCTACACCCATCCATCATAATCACGGCCACAGTACTGCACTTCCCGCACATCTGCGATCCTTCCGGAAACTCACTTTTCGCAAACGCGTCCTGCTGTCTTTTCGATTCCTCGTATTCCTGGCGCTTCGCCTCGATGAGTTTCCGCTGATGTTCATCCAGGCTTTCCTTCGGCAGCATGCCGATGTACTGCAGATGCTTTTCTACTATGTAGCCCAGCTCGGCAATGATGGACGGCATGTACTTGCCGCCCGGCTGCCAGTAACCGCCCCGCGGGTCGAATACGGCTTTCAGCTCTTCCACGATAAATGCCACGTCGCCGCCTTTACGGAATACTGCCGACATGATGCGCGTCAGCGCCACGATCCACTGGTAGTGATCGAGGTTTTTTGAATTCACAAAGATTTCGAATGGCCGCTGACTTTCGTACTCGGTGCCTTCGTTCAACACTACGTCATTTATTGTTACGTACATCGCGTGATCATCTACCGGCGTTTTCACCTTGTAGGTGGAGCCGCGCAACATCTCGGGGCGGTCCAGCTTTTCGTGCATGTGCACAACTTTTCCGTCCGCGCTCGTCGGGAGATCGGCGGTTTTGGCCTCGACAATCTTTTCTTCCGGCTGCTCGATGCGGTAATCGACTATTTTTGTTTCAATTTTCATAAACTATTTCCTGCGTCCGGTATCGCTCAGAAGTCTATTGAGAGATGTTCAGGCGCGTGCAGAACAAGGAAGAAGTGGACGAAAAAAGCGTAGTGTACAAATGAGTACATGAGCATTTTGAGTCCATTTCTGATGCCGTTATGTGCCGCATGAATCTTCTCTCAATCAGAATTTGCCGTAGTAACCTTCTTTAAGGGCGTCGAATAAGTTAGCAGCGGTATGTGTCTCGCCGTCATATTCCACCTCTTCGTCGCCCGCAAGCGTGACCTCCGAACCGTCCTCCAGCACGAAGGTGTACTTGGTATTCTGCAAATCTTTTTCCTTGACCAGCACGCCCTGGAAAGCCTCCGGGTTAAAGCGGAATGTCGTGCAACCTTTGAGCCCTTTTTCGTAGGCATAGAGATAAATGTCCTTGAATTCCTCGTAGGGGAAATCCGTGGGGACATTGGCCGTCTTGGAAATAGAGGAATCCACCCACTTCTGCGCGGCCGCCTGGATATCGACGTGCTCGGTCGGTGTCACGTCTTCGGCCGAGGTGAAGTAATCCGGCAGCGCGGTGCTCTCATCTTCGGATAACGGCATCGCGTTAGTGTTGATCAACTGCCGATACGCCAGCAGTTCGTAGGAAAAGACACCGACCTTTTCCTTGGTCTTGCGGCCTTCCCGAATCACGTTCCTGAAATAGTGATGCGCGAAGCTGGGCTCGATACCGTTACTGACGTTGTTTGCCAGCGACAGAGAAATCGTTCCGGTCGGCGCAATGGAACTGTGATGGGTAAAACGGGCGCCCTCGTTGATAAGCTGCTCGACCAACTCCGGTTCGACCTCGGCAACCCTTTGCATGTACCGGCTGTAACGTCCGTGCAGTTCGCGCCCCTTTATCTTGTCGCCGATCTTCCAGCCATCGTCTGTCATTTCCGGGCGCTGGCGCAGCATCTTGGGGCTAACTTCGAACTCTTCCCGCATGATCGGTGCCGGACCTTTCTCGCGGGCAAGCTCTAGTGCGGTTTGCCAGCCGGCAATGGCGAGTTCACGGGCGACCATCTCGGTAAATTCAACTGATGTTTCCGAGCCGTACTTTCTGCGCAGCATCGTCAGCGTCGAACCGAGGCCCAGGAAACCCATACCATGACGCCGCTTGCGCAGGATCTCTGCGCGCTGCCCGTCAAGCGGCAAGCCGTTAATCTCGACCACGTTGTCGAGCATCCGGGTAAAGATACGCACGACGTCGCGGAATTCTTCCCAGTTGAAATGCGCCTTATCCGTGAACGGCTCGCGCACGAAACGCGTCAGGTTGACCGAACCGAGCAGGCATGACCCATAGGGTGGCAGCGGTTGTTCGCCGCAGGGATTCGTGGCACGTATATTTTCGTCAAACCAGTTGTTGTTCATGTCATTAACATGGTCAATCAACACAAAGCCTGGCTCGGCGAAGTCGTACGTGGAAGCCATGATCATGTCCCACACGCGGCGTGCCGGAAGTGTCTTGTAAACCTTGCAGGCAACCTGCCCCGTATCGTCGGTAACGTAACCCTCGGTAACGGGCCAGTCACGCCAGACGACCTGCGCGGTATCGTGGAGATCGATTTCTTCCTGCTGCAACTGCTTTTCATCCAGTGGGAACGCCAGCGTCCAGTCCTTATCGTTCCGCACCGCCCGCATGAAATCATTGGTAATCAGCAGGGAAAGATTGAACTGGCGCAGCCGGCCGTCTTCACGTTTGGCCCGGACAAAGTCGATGATGTCGGGATGGCCGATATCGAAGGTACCCATCTGCGCACCACGACGCCCGCCTGCCGACGACACGGTGAAACACATCTTGTCGTAGATATCCATGAACGACAGCGGGCCGGATGTATAAGCGCCTGCGCCGGATACGTAGGCACCCTTGGGGCGCAACGTGGAAAACTCGTAACCGATACCGCAACCGGCTTTCAGCGTCAGGCCGGCCTCGTGTACCTTGTCGAGTATGTCGTGCATCGAATCACGGATGCTGCCGGACACGGTGCAGTTAATTGTTGAAGTGGCGGGCTTGTGCTCCTGCGCACCGGCATTGGAAATAATTCGCCCTGCCGGAATTGCGCCCCTGCGTAATGCCCACAGAAACGACTCGAACCATTGCTCCCGATCTTCTTCCTTTTCTACGCCTGCCAGCGCTTGCGCAACACGCCGGTATGTATCGTCCATGGTTTCATCAATTGTCTGACCATGTTTTGACTTGAGGCGATACTTCTTGTCCCAGATATCTATAGAAGCTTCCTGATACTCGATTGCCGGTCCTGCGGCAGGTTCCATTTGCACTGCAGTTTTCATTGTTTGCTTCCACTCCCCTGATTAATCACCGACCCCGATTAACCCTATGTCCCGTCAAGCCCCGGCTGTCGGTGCGGAAATTTGCGGCCCTGGGAAGCGCGTCAACCCGAAAAAGGCGTTAAAACACGCTTTCTACCGTAAATGTTCCCTAACGACCATAAATGGCCGATTTGCCCAAAAATGCGGCTGCCCCGTCCAAAACACCAACACTAGATGTTGTGTTGGCTGCGGACTAGATTATGCCTGACCATAGGCACTGTCAAGCGCTTTTTTTGCTGGTTATTTTTTATACAACCCTTTTAACAACAATTACTTACAAAGTATTTGTCAAATCAGTAAAGAAGGCATATGATGCTTGGCCAACATCGCGTTTCGCGCTGCACAAACACAATATCTTGTGTTTTGCTTTCCCCAGCAAATACAGCCTGTTTCCACAGTTTATCCACAGAATTGGCCTTATCCGGGGGTCACAATCTTGAATTTGCCCGGAGCGACCCCATTTTTCTGCCGTAAGGATTATTAAATACGCAGGAGAATATTATGAATGTTGTGCGCTATGACCCACATTACAGGCCGCTCGGGTTGCTCGGACGCCTGTTACAGGACTCTGACCTGGAAAGCCTGGTCAATCGTGAACCCGATACCGTATCGTACTGGTTACCGGCCGTAGATATACAGGAAGAAACCGACCGTTACTTGCTGCGGGCCGATCTTCCCGGTGTCGACCCGGAGAATATAGACGTCACCATGGAAGATGGTGTGCTGACTATCCAGGGACGGCGTGAGCAGGAATCCGACAAGAGCAAGGATGGCTTTCGCCGCTACGAACGGGTTAGTGGCAGCTTCCTGAGGCGCTTCACGTTGCCCGATACAGTGAACGGAGACGAGATCAAGGCAAGAACCGTTAACGGTGTGCTGGAACTCAGCATTGCCAAGCAGGCCAAACTGCAGCCTCGAAAAATCGAAGTTCAGTCAGCCTGAACCAGCTCTAACAATCGCCGCAACGGCCGACACTACACCGGCGGGCTGAAACTTTAACCCGCCGGTGTTGTCGTTACTTATTCAACTGAGGCTGAACTAGAGCTAAAGCCCCTTACCCGGGCGAGTTATACTGCATGCCAGTTTTTAATTAAGGACAAACCCTGATGACGCACATGCGAACCACCGGACTTTTAGGTGCCGTTGTTACTCTCTTCGTTTCAACAACCCTGGCCAATGCTGCCCTGCCGGGTAGCCTTAACGGCAGTGAAATGCCAAGCCTCGCACCGCTCGTCGACAAGACCTCACCGGCGGTCGTAAATATCCGTACCAAGGCGACGTTGACCGCGCCAAGTAATCCCCTGATGCAGGATCCGTTTTTTCGACGCTTTTTCGGTGTGCCTGAAGGCCGGCAAAGGCAGCGCGAGGTCAGCGCAGCCGGGTCCGGTGTTATCGTCGATGCCGAGAAAGGCTATATCCTGACAAACCACCATGTCATTAATAAGGCCGATGAAATCGAAGTTTTCCTTAATGATGACCGCGCGCTTGAAGCGACCGTTATCGGTTCGGACGAGGGAACCGACATTGCGGTTATCCAGGTCAAGAATCCTGCGAACCTCACCCAGATGCGGCTGGGTAACTCGGACAAATTACGTGTCGGCGATTTCGTGCTTGCGATTGGCAATCCCTTCGGCCTGGAGCACACGGTAACCTCGGGTATTGTTTCCGCGCTTGGCCGGCGTGGAATTCAACGCGATGGTTACGAAGATTTCATCCAGACCGATGCATCGATTAACCCCGGTAATTCCGGCGGTGCGCTCATTAACCTGAACGGCGAACTGGTAGGCATTAACTCCGCTATTTACAGCTCCAACGGGGGCAACATCGGCATCGGCTTCGCGATACCGGTAAATATCGCCGAATCGATCATGGCGCAGATCCTGGAGTTCGGTGAAGTTAAGCGAGGGCTGCTGGGCGTCAGTATCCGGGATTTCAGCGCCGAAACGGCCGAAGCACTCGGCATAGAAACCGACAACTATCACGGCGCACTGGTCGAAGAAGTGTTCCCCGACTCGCCCGCCGAACAGGCTGGCATCGAGGTCGGTGACGTAATTACGGCTGTGGACGGCAAAACCATCAGCGGGGCCGGCGATCTGCGTACGACCATTGGCCTTAAGCGCAGCGGCGAAGCGGTAAAAGTCACCGTCCAGCGGGAGGGCAAACGACTGCGGTTCAACGTCACACTCGATGAACTGAAAACAGAACCCGAACTCGTCGCAGGCGAGATCCACCAGGGCCTTGCCGGGGCCACATTTTCGACCTATGACGGAGAGTCACAGCCCTACGATGGCGAGGGTGTAATCATTGATTCGGTCGCCGAGGGAAGTCCGGCAGAGTACCGTGGTCTGCAGCCTGACGACGTTATCGTGCTCGTAAATCGGCGGCCGGTTGCATCGGTCAGCGATCTGCAGCAACTGGCACAGGATCAGAACCTGCTGGTGCTGAAGATTTATCGTGGGCGGCGCCCCTTGCTGCGCACCATACGGTAGGTCATTCACCAGGCAACATCTAAGGACTTTCCCCGGCAACGGCCAACAGTTCCTTTATGTGTTCCCTGCGCGTGTCGGCGTCAAGGTCCCCCAGGTCTGCGGCACGTGCGTAAAAGCATTCGAGCTCACCTGCACATTTTTCCAGCAGCTGTTCGAATGCGGGCACGTAGTCGGCATAGGTCGCGATGGCGCCCAGCGACGCGTTATTAAGACCCGTTGCAAATATGCCTGAATAGGGGCGCCGCTTAAGATCATCCCGGGCCCAGCTTTCGACAAGTACAGCAAAGTTCATGTTCAGTTCCGCAAACAAGGCGTGCTTTCGCGCCCGTTTTCGCCCGGTATCGATATCACTTTCATACAACCTGGCAAGCTGCGCGCGGGTAGAGTTAAGCAACGCCATCACCTGCTGCGTCTGGCCCGCAAGTTCAGCGGTCCGGGCGTTCGCCGTTATTCCCTGTGCCCGCTGCCAGCGGCGCTGCCCTTCGGCCTCCACCGCAGTCGCAAAACCCTCGTTAAATGCGCTGTCATCGTGCACGTAGAGTTGCTGATGTGCGAGCTCATGAAACAGGAGGCCGGCAAAATCGGCTTCACTCATCTGCAACATGGTGCTTAACAGCGGATCACGAAACCTTCCCAGCGTTGAATAGGCTGCGACACCGCCGACATAAACATCCATACCTTTTTTGGCAAATTTGTCCGCATATTTGCGCGCCTTGCTTTCGCTGAAATAGCCCCGGTAGGCGATGCAACCCACGACCAGGAAACACCAGGTCCGGGGCTCCAGCGAAAATTCAGACGCGGCAAATACATTCCACACAACATACAGCCCGTCCGTATCGTAATAGCTGGTATAGCTGCCATTGTCCGGCAACCCAAGTTCATCATGGGCAAACTTGAGCGCCACCTGTGATACCTCGAGTCGTTCATGCAGCTCAACGGAAAGATCATCCCGCTGCAGGAGTTCCGCCACCGGCTCGCGGGCCCGAACGATACGCATATGACCGGTCGTAGCCTGCCAGTAATAAGGAACAGAACATCCGGACAGCAATGTTCCGACTACGATCAGGATGGCAGTGACTACCGGCAGTTGTTGTGACTGGCTCATGCTCATTTGAGACCACACGATACGGGTACAATGCCACAATGGAAATCTATCTCGTTGGCGGTGCGGTTCGCGATAAGTTACTCAATCGCCCGGTCGGCGAAAAGGACTGGGTCGTGGTCGGTGGCAGCGCAGCCGAACTGGAGGCCGAAGGGTATAAAAGGGTCGGTAAAAGTTTCCCGGTTTTTCTGCACCCCGGAACCGGGGAAGAATATGCGCTGGCGAGAACTGAGACAAAAACCGGGCCAGGCCACCACGGATTCGATGTATATGCGGAAAGCGATGTCAGCCTGGAAGATGACCTGCTGCGGCGCGACCTCACGATCAACGCAATTGCAGAGGGTGGCGACGGCATACTGACAGACCCTTATGGCGGTCAGGCTGACATCGAAGCAAGACTGCTGCGCCACGTATCCGATGCCTTTCGCGAGGATCCGTTGCGGGTATTGCGGGTGGCGCGCTTCGCCGCGCGCTTTCACAAGCTCGGATTCCGGGTAGCAACCGATACGCTCGATCTCATGAAAGACATGGCTGCCGACGGCGAGCTGGACACGCTGGTTCCCGAACGAATCTGGAAGGAAACAGCCATTGCGCTGGGTGAGAGCCGCCCCGACATCTATATCGAGACACTCCGCAACTGCGGCGCACTGGAGATAGTTTTCCCCGAAATCAATTGCCTGTTTGGCGTACCACAACCGCCGAAGTGGCATCCCGAGATCGACACCGGCATACATGTGCTGCTGGTCATGCGCCTGGCTGCACAATTATCCGACTCTGTACCGGTACGTTTCGCCGCGATGGTCCACGACCTCGGCAAGGGCATGACGGATAAACGCTGGTGGCCGAGTCACCGGGGCCACGAGCAATGCAGCACAGATTTGATAAACGAGCTGTGCAATCGCCTGGGGGTACCGAATCGCTGCCGCGACCTGGCGATTAATGTCGGTCTGTATCACGGCCACAGCCATCGTGCCCTGCAACTCAGGCCGGACACCGTGCTGAAACTGATCGAACATACCGATGCGTTCCGGCGGCCGGAACGCTTCGAGGAATTTCTGCTTGCCTGTGAGGCGGACGCGCGCGGCCGGACCGGACTGGAAGACCGGCCTTATCACCAGGCCGATATATTGCGCACGGCATTCGCGGCCGCACTCAATGTCAGCAGCGAACAACTGCAGGAACAGGGCCTGGAAGGTCCCAAATTCGGCGCGGCGCTAAGAAAAGCGCGTCTCGAAGCAGTTGGCAGCGCGTTGACGGAAGTACGTGGAAGCTGATGGAAACCACTTACGCACTCTGGGCCATCGCCACAATATTCGTGTTCGTCGGGGTTGCGGGCCTGGCATTACCCGCGGTACCGGGCGCGCCGGTATTGTTCTGCGGACTGGTGATCGCGGCCTGGTCCGAAGACTTCGCATACGTGGGTCTGGGCTCCATAATCGCCCTGGGCCTGATGGCTTTGCTGACCTATGTTGTCGACTTGCTGGCGAGTGCGTTGGGCGCCAAAAAATTCGGGGCATCGAAACAGGCAATAGTCGGCGCAGCGCTGGGTGCGGTCATCGGAATATTTGCGGGTCCCCTGGGTATTCTCTTTGGGCCATTCTTCGGTGCAGTGACTGGCGAACTCTTGCTGCGCAAGGAACTTCGTGCGGCCGGCTGGGCAGGTATCGGCGCGACCATAGGATTTCTGCTCGGCGCAGTAGCCAAGCTGGCGATCGCGTTTTCGATGATTGGTCTGTTCGCGATGATACGCTTCAGCTGAAGCCCGAAGCGGTCAGGTGGTGAAAATGACAACGAGAATAAGAGCGAGAACGACCCGGTAAATTGCGAACGGCAGCATGCTTACGCGTGCCAGCATATTCACAAACACCTTTATACACAGGTATGCCGAGAGGCAGGACACGATGGTACCGGCAGCGATGATCAGCCACGGAACCGGGCCCTCGATCTGAATCAGTGTCCAGATCTCCAAAAGCGACGCCAGGGTGATAACCGGGATCGCCATCAGGAAAGAAAACCGTGCGGCTGCCTGACGCGACAAACCGAGCGCCAGCCCTGCCGTAATCGTGATACCCGAGCGCGACGTGCCCGGGATAAATGCCAGCGCCTGTGCGCAGCCAATCAGGAGCGCTGTCCGGAAATTAAGGGTGTGTTCGTCCGCACCTGTGCCCCCACGCCGGTCCACGAGCCACAAAACCACGCCGAAGATGCCGGTGGTCGCAGCGATTACCAGCGGATCGCGCAGATGCAGATTAATAAGGTCCCGGAAAAATAAGCCGACCAGTCCTGCCGGTACCGTTGCAATGCATATGTACCAGCCGAACATCGCCTCGGCGTCGGGGGTCGTATGCCTGCTAAGTGATGCATACCACGACTGGCAGATCGCGATAATCTCGTCGCGAAAATACAGGCAGACAGCCAGCAGGCTGCCCAGATGAACCGCAACGTCGAAAGCCAGGCCCTGGTCTTCCCAACTGAGTAACGCGGGCACGAGGATAAGGTGTGCAGAGCTCGATATCGGCAAAAATTCCGTGATCCCCTGCACGAGGGCAAGCAAAACTGCTTCCAGGTATCCCACTATTAATCCTTGTTACACATTAAAGACTGGTGCGCATATCACGCCCCGTCATTCCTTCGGGCACCGTCACCTTACCCTTGCCGAGCGCCAGCACCTTGATCGACTCGCCCATTTCGCCCGGCATTATTAATTGCCGCATCCCGTGCGCCATTTCAGCCTGTAACTTTTCGTCCTGCACCACCTTTCGGCCGACGATCTCGTCAAGCCCGGCCGCCAGCAGAAACTGTGCCTGCGTGGTGTAGCCCAGGACATCCATATCGGCGTCCCGGGCAGATTCTGCTAGGAGGCTAAAGTCGACCCAGGCGGTAATGTCCTGCAATCCAGGCCAGAACAGCGGGTCATCGTGCGCACGATGCCGATAGTAGCAACGCAGGGTACCTGAGCTACGCTCGGCCAAATAGTACTCAGGTCGCGAAAAACCGTAATCGAACAATAATGCCATGCCCGTCTCAAGCCAGCCCGAAACAGAATGCAGCCATGCCGGAAGCCGGAGCGATATTTCCGACTGGTAGCCGGCAACCGCATCCAGGCCGGGCAGCGCGCGAACCGGTTCCAGTGCTTTGACAAGTTCGGAGCCCGCCGGGCGGGCCTCAAGGCGGGGCTCGCCGTTAATCCACACCACGCCGATTTCACAGGTATCGGCACCGTCCAGCAAAAAACAGTTCACGGGAATCGCGTCGGCAACTTCGTTTGCTACCAGCACACCCCTGATCGGTTCCCCGGGACCGGTATCCAGCCACTCGACGTATTGACTGAGCGGCCCTGCCCGCTCGCGAATAAAGGCTTCCTGTCGTGCACGCAGGTCCGCGCTGGTTTCGAGGACCAGGTACCGCCCCGGCAGGCGACCGAGGCGTTCCAGCTCGAGCAACATGTCGGCTGCCATGGCGCCACTGCCCGCTCCCAGTTCCAGAATATCGCCGCCGCCCAGTTCCTCGAGCACCCGGGCGCACTGCCCTGCCACGCACTGTGAAAACAGCGGTGATATTTCCGGGGCGGTGACAAAATCACCGGCCTCGCCGAACTTGGCGGCACCGGCGCTGTAATAACCTAAACCCGGGGCGTACAGCGCAAGGTCCATGTAGTCCGCGAAACTGATCCAGCCGCCCGCGGATTCGACACATTCACGAATATGTACGCGCAGTTTTTCGCTGTGCGCGCGGGCAACGGAATCCGGTTCCGGTAATTCAGCGAGCATTGTCAAAGGGATAGCGTTTTAGGAGCGTAATAATCCGGACGTGTCTTATTCAATCGTTGGTGAATAGTACGTGCTGATGTAATCTTACACGCCTTCCGGACAGCCCAGGCTGGTAAGCAGGCTATTGTGAACGCATCGATCACAGACAATTCGACCGCACTGGACGGCCAGTGGGTATTAATTACCGGCGCCGCAAGACGCATCGGTGCAGCCATTGCGCATGCGCTGCACGCGCATGGCGCAAATATCGCAGTTCATTACCGTGATTCAGCCGACGATGCCGAACAACTCGCCAACGCCCTGAATGGCGGACGGGCCAGCTCCGCTCTGACCGTGAAGGCTGACCTGCTCGATAGCAGCGGACTGGCGCAACTGGTTGAAGGCGTAGTGGAACAGACCGGACGTCTTGATGTGCTGGTTAATAATGCCTCAACTTTTTATGCGACCCCGCTTGACGAGGTTACCGAGAAGGACTGGGATGATCTGCTCGGCACCAACCTCAAGGCTCCCCTGTTCCTTGCCAAAGCCGCTGCGCCACATTTGCGCGAAACGGGCGGCTGCATCGTCAATATTGTCGACATCCATGCGCACCGGCCGTTAAAAAATTACCCGGTGTACGGGCCGGCCAAAGCAGGACTGGCGATGCTGACGCGTTCGCTCGCAAAGGATCTCGCGCCGGAGATACGTGTTAACGGTGTCTCACCCGGTGCAATCCTGTGGCCGGAAGACGACATGCCGGCAAAGGTGCAGCAAAGCATAATCAAGCAGATTCCCATGGGACGAACCGGCGAACCGGACGATATAGCCCGTACCGTTCTGTTTCTCGTGAAAGATGCGCCGTATGTCACGGGCCAGATAATCGCCGTCGATGGCGGCCGCTCGGCAGGCTGGTAACTGAAAAGCGCTCAGTCAGTGCGAGGCAAGGCAAGAAACGGCAAGGCCGCTCCCGCCCCTCCCTGGGCTCCGCGGCATTCGGACATCCTGTCCAGCACGGAGTGTACACAACCAGTACATGAGCATTGTGAGCCGGTTTTTAACGCCGCATTGGAATTTGCGTGTATTCGGACACGCTATTAACAAGTCGCGTAGCGACTCAACCTGACCGCAGGTCAGGAAAGCGGCTGAGGGTTTTTCGTTAGTTCACCCCAATGTCTACTTTTGTCATAGGGTGTTCTTGCTGATCGAAGTCACCCCAGATTGCCTGCATCGTTACGCCACTTACGGGATGGCGCAGTTCGGGTGCCACCTCGGCCAGCGGCTCAAGCACAAAACCATACTTTTCTATGTCCTCGCGCGGCAGCATCGGGCGGCGGCGCACCACGTCTCCGTACAGCAGCAGGTCAAGATCGAGGGTACGTGAACTGAAGGGATCGGAATACCGGACCCTGCCCGCCTTGCGATGCAGTCGTTCGATACGGTTAACTATGCGCTCCGGTTCTTCGGCGGTAGCGAAACCAACGACCATGTTCAGGAAATTGTTACCGCTAAAGCCCACCGGTGCATTCTCGTAAACCGAGGACAGCATCAAATCTCCGTAGTCATTCGTGAGCTCTCTGCAGGCCATGCGCAGGTGCTTCTCCGGTGCGATATTGCTGCCCAGGCTCAAAAAAACGTTTACCGCCGTACCGCTGCCATCAGCCATGACTACCTCGCTCTACGACTACACCCACCGATTGTGACTGCGTCACCGCGTGCGGTTTCTGAACTGACACACGAATCCATGGGACCGAAAACTCGTCCATCACCATGTTCGCAACCGCATCCGCGGCGGCCTCAACCAGCCTGAACTCCTGTTCCTGCACGAATGTTTCGACTTTTTGCGATACTGCCTTGTAGTCCAGCGCATCCTCAAGGTCGCCGCTCGCCGCGGCCGCGGAGATATCCCAGCCCATCTCCAGATCTATACTGACAATCTGCGGCAGCTGCCGTTCCCAGTCCCAGACGCCGATAATGGTCTTGAAACGGAGATCCCGCACAAAAACGATGTCCATCCGCGTCCCTTAGTTAAGCGCAGCCGGCATAGGCTTAAGTTCATCCAGTTCCCACCTCGGCCTTGCAAGCACTTCGCCGGTGGATTGATGCCCGGCTGCCAGGCGTAGCAATCCCGCGTGGGCGACCATCGCACCGTTGTCCGTGCACAACTCAGGGCTCGGATAGTAAACCTCGCCGCCTGTTTTCCTCAGTGCTTCGCGCAGTTCTGTCCGCAGGCTGCGGTTTGCCCCTACGCCACCGGCAATCACGAGGCCGGAATAACCCGTGGCCTCTATCGCCCGCACCGACTTGGCGACCAGCGTATCGACGATCGCCTCTTCAAATGATTTCGCCAGGTCGGCCTTGTCGGATTCATCCAGGGGCCCGGCCGCTTCAATTTCTTTCACGGTAAGCATCACCGCGGTCTTCAAGCCACTGAAGCTGAATTCCAGGCCCGGTTTCTTCAGCATGGGCCTGGGCAGGTCGAAGCGACCCGGCTTGCCGCGGGTAGCCAGTTCGGCCAGTGCGGGTCCGCCCGGATACGGTAGTCCGAGCAATTTTGCCGTTTTATCGAAGGCCTCCCCGGCCGCATCGTCCAGTGTCTGGCCCAGCACTCGATACTCCCCCGGAGCAACCACATCGACCAGCATGGTGTGACCGCCGGATACCAGCAGGGCGACGAACGGAAAACCGGGTGCCGGTTCTTCGAGCAGGGCTGCCAGGAGATGTGCCTCCATGTGGTGGACCGGCACCGCGGGGATACCCCAACCGAGCGCCAGGCCTTCTGCCACGGTGCCGCCGACCAGGAGCGCGCCGATCAAACCCGGTCCCGCGGTATAGGCCACCCCGTCCAGATCACCGGTCGTCGTTCGCGCGTCGCCGAGCGCCTGATCTACAAGCGGCAAAAGCTTGCGTATATGGTCCCTCGATGCGAGTTCGGGCACCACGCCCCCATAGTGCTGGTGGAGTGGTACCTGGCTGTACAGGCGGTGCGCAAGCAGGCCGCGCTCCGAGTCGAATACGGCCACGCCTGTCTCATCACAACTGGTTTCTATGCCGAGAACCTGCAAACCACCCCCCGGGTTTGGTGACCGCTAATCATGCCTGAAACCGCCGGAATCCGCGCCCCGCCTTTGCATTTCAACGTTTGCGGCGGTATATTTGCCCGCCTTCCGGCAGCAGTGCCGGTTTTTTTCGCTCGCCATGAATGAACAAGTAAGAGCGATAAGCGGTAAAGGACAAGAGTTTTGCCAAGCGTACGAGTCAGAGAAAACGAGCATTTCGACGCAGCCCTGCGGCGGTTCAAGCGCGCCTGCGAGAAAGCCGGCATCCTGTCTGAACTGCGCCGACGCGAGTACTACGAAAAGCCCACCCAGGAACGGAAGCGCAAAAAAGCTGCTGCCGTGAAGCGCCAGATGAAAAAGACAGCGCGCGATGTAAACCGCCGCCAGCGCCTTTACTAGGCTGGGTCACCCCGGATCAGCCGCATCCGGCAGATCGTCAACAACCAGCGGGCATAAGCGATCAACCTGCACCATGTCCCTCAAAGAACAAATCCGCTCCGATATGAAGGTGGCTTTAAAAGCCGGCGAAAAAGAGCGGCTGAGTGTTATCCGGATGCTGCTCGCGGCCATACAAACCCGCGAAATCGAGGACCGCGAAGAACTCAGTGACAACACGGTTCTGCAGGTCACCGAGAAACTCATCAAACAACGCAAGGATTCGGCGAAGCAATATGCGGATGCGGGTCGCGCCGACCGCGAAGCGCAGGAGCTCGCGGAAGCGGAAATTCTCAAGGCATACATGCCGGAACAGCTTGCTGATTCTGAACTCGAAGCGATGGTCGTTGATGTGATCGAATCAACCGGCGCCTCCGGGATGCAGGATATGGGCAAGGTCATGGGCATACTCAAAGAAAAGGCGCAGGGCCGCGCCGACATGGGCGCTTTAAGCGCACTTGTCAAAAACCGCCTGGCGGGCTAGTCGGCCAGCGACCCGTCCGTTCGCACCGTTGGACTCACCGGGCCGGCAGGCTTATGCTGGATTGCTAACCCCTAGTTATAACTGGCCATAACAAGCCGCCGGACGAGACCCGTTTCCAACAATGCCAGGCCGAATTCCCCAGGATTTTATTAACGACCTGATCGATCGCTCCGATATCGTCGAGATCATCAGCAGTCGTATACAGCTAAAAAAGGCCGGCCGGGAATACAAGGCATGCTGCCCGTTCCACGGTGAAAAAACAGCATCGTTTACCGTCAGCCCGGAAAAAGGTTTCTATCACTGCTTTGGGTGTGGTGCGCATGGCACCGTCATCGGCTTCCTGATGGAACACGACCGGCTGGAGTTTATTGAAGCCGTCGAAGAACTGGCGTCACTAAATGGTGTAGACGTACCGCGTGAAGCAGGTAATGCGCCGAGCTCACCGACATCGCCCCTTTACGACCTGATTGAACAGGCAACGTCGGTGTACCGGGAGCGCCTGCGGGAAAACCCGGCGGCCATTGGATACCTGAAGTCGCGCGGCCTCGATGGCGATACCACGGCCCGTTTCCAGATCGGCTATGCACCGGCGGGTTGGGATTTCCTGTTGAAACGCTTCGGCAGCAACGATGAGAGCCGCGACCGGTTGCTGAAAACCGGGCTGGTCCTGCGCAACGAGGAAGGCCGCGTGTACGACCGCTTCAGGGACCGGATCATATTCCCCATCCGTGACAGCCGCGGCCGGACCGTCGGTTTTGGCGGACGGGTAATGGACCAGACCGAACCCAAATACCTCAACTCGCCGGAAACACCAGTCTTCCACAAAGGACGCGAACTTTACGGGCTGTTTGAAGCGCGCCGCGCCAATCGCAAGCTCGACAGGCTGATCGTGGTCGAGGGTTACATGGACGTGGTCGCGCTCGCCCGGCATGGCATCACGAACGCGGTGGCCACCCTCGGCACTGCAACCACCCCGGACCACCTGCAGCGGTTGTTCCGCGCGGGCAATGAAATCATTTTCTGTTTTGATGGCGACCGCGCCGGCCGTGAAGCGGCATGGCGCGCGCTGCAGGTCACGTTGCCGGAACTGCGTGAAGGCCGCCAGGTTCGCTTTCTGTTCCTGGCTGATGGACAGGACCCGGACTCGATGGTTAATGAAGTCGGACCGGAGGCCTTCGCGAAACTGGTTGAGCAAAGCGACCCGCTGTCCGAGTACCTGCTGGAACATCTGAAAGCCGAAACCGATCTCGGCAGCATGGACGGGCAGGCACGCCTCGCCGAACTCGCCAGGCCGCTCGTGAACCGGATACCCGAAGGGGTATATCGCGAGTTGCTGCTGGAACGGCTGGCGACCGAGGTCGGGCTTAGCGCCGAACGGCTGACCCGGTTGCTAAGCGATGCGGGAGCAGCCAAGCCCCGGTCTGCGGAGCCAGTGGTGCGCTCTTCGCAGCGGGTGACGCACGGGCGTCCCGGTCCGGTGCGCCAGGCCGTAACGCTGGTGCTGCATCAGCCATCGACGGCAAGCCTGGTCCGGGTGCCGGAGGGTTTCGATGAACTGGACAAGCCCGGTCTGCAGCTGCTTCGGGACCTGTTAGCTGCGGCCGAAGACACCCCCGACATCAAGCCGGCGAGGCTGGCGGAATCGCTGGCCGATCATCCCGACGGGGGCGGTCACCTCACGAAGCTCCTGACCCTGGAGCTGCCGCTCGACGAAGAGTCTGACTGGGAGGCGCAGCTACAGGACACGCTGGACGGTATTGTGCGTGACGACCTGGAACGTCGCTTTGCCGAACTGGCCGACAAGGCCAATCACGGGCTGACAGACGCTGAAAAGGCAGAATTCAGGGAACTCCAGGAGCAGATCGCGGGTCCACGTTCACAGGCGGGCTAAAGCACTGGGCCTATGCTGCGGCGCGAATGCCCGTGGCCCGGCCAGCCGGCAAGGCCGGAACTTGAGTGCCCCGGGGCTTTAACCCCTCCCGAAAAAGCCGCCTGAATCTGGTTAAAATTCGCCCACTTTGTTAAAATTAGCCGTTTACGTTTTCTGACTGAGGTCAGCCGAGTGAAAGAGCAGTCCGATTCTCCCAAGTCCACTTCAACCCCACCACGAACCGGTTCACCGAATTCGCAGTTAAAACTGCTCATTGCCCGCGGCAAGGAACAGGGCTACCTGACGTATGCCGAAGTGAACGACCATCTGCCCAACGACATCGTCGACCCGGAGCAGATCGAAGACATCGTTAACATGATTAACGACATGGGGATCACCGTCTACGAGAAGGCTCCCGAAGTTGACTCGCTCGTGCTGTCGGATGCCGCAGCTACCGGTGACGAAGAACAGGAAGAAGCTGCAGAAGCGATTGCTACGGTAGATGCCGAGTTCGGTCGTACGACTGATCCGGTGCGCATGTACATGCGCGAAATGGGCACGGTTGAACTGCTTACACGCGAGGGTGAGATACGCATTGCCAAGCGGATTGAAGAGGGCCTGAACCAGGTCAAGGCGGCGATGTCCCTGTTCCCGCCCGCGATTGCGCAGCTCGAAGAAACTTATGCGCCGGTTAAAGCAGGTGAAGGCAGGCTTACCGATATCCTGACGGGCTTTATAGACCCGAACGCACCCGACGTCATTGCCCAGCCCGGGGCCAAACCGGCCGAAAAGAACGACGATGAAAAAGAAGAAGACACCGGCCCGGACCCCAAGGAAGCCAACAAGCGCATGAAATCACTGTTCCGGCGCCAGAAACGGCTGCTGGTACTGTTTGAGAAAGACGGCACACAGTCAAAGAAGGCATTGGCAGCACGCGAAAAGATCACCGCGGAGCTGGCCGAGATACTGCTGGCGCCAAAACTGTTTGAGGCTCTGTGCAACAACATACGCAGCACGATTCAGAGCATTCGCGACCTCGAGAGGCAGGTAATGCTGATCTGCGTGCGCCACGCCGGCATGCAGCGCAAGGATTTCATCGCGAGCTTCCCGAAGAACGAAACCAACCTGAAGTGGATCGACAAGCACATCCGCGCGAAGCGCAAATATTCCTCGATCCTGTCGAAGATGAAACCGGATATTCAGCGTGCGCAGAGAAAGCTGATCCTTATTGAAGAAATTACGTACCTGAGCATTGCCGAGATCAAGGACATCAACCGCAAGATGGCGGTCGGTGAGGCCAAGGCACGGCGCGCGAAGAAAGAAATGGTCGAGGCCAACCTGAGGCTGGTTATCTCGATCGCGAAGAAATACACGAACCGCGGCCTGCAGTTCCTCGACCTGATCCAGGAAGGCAACATCGGCCTGATGAAGGCCGTGGACAAGTTTGAATACCGCCGCGGTTACAAGTTTTCGACCTATGCGACCTGGTGGATCCGGCAGGCTATCACCCGCTCGATCGCTGACCAGGCGCGCACCATCCGTATCCCGGTGCACATGATCGAGACCATCAACAAGCTCAACCGTATTTCGCGCCAGATGCTGCAGGAGATGGGCCGTGAGCCCACACCCGAAGAGCTGGCCGAGCGCATGGAAATGTCGGAAGAGAAGGTGCGCAAGGTACTGAAGATTGCGAAAGAGCCAATTTCGATGGAAACACCTATTGGTGACGACGAAGATTCACACCTCGGCGATTTCATCGAAGACACCACGGTTTCGTCCCCGGTTGATTCAGCTACCGGCTCAGGACTCAAGGAAACGACCAACAATGTGCTGGCCGGCCTCACGCCGCGCGAAGCCAAGGTACTGCGCATGCGTTTCGGTATCGAGATGAACACGGACCACACGCTGGAAGAAGTCGGCAAGCAGTTCGACGTCACGCGTGAGCGTATCCGGCAGATCGAGGCAAAGGCGTTGAGGAAGTTGCGGCATCCGTCCCGCAGCGATCAGTTGCGTAGTTTCCTTCTGGAAGACTAACAGCCTCGTCGCATACAGCTGTTAACGAAACTATCGGCAAACCAGTGATTTGCCGATGTAAATTCCACTACTGGCATTCCGCGCGTGTTTCTGCCGCACGGAATGCCGTGTCATTTAAAGCTTCGGCATCCTTCGCGTAGTGATCAGCTTCGTAGTTTCCTGCTCGAAGACTAGGAAAAAGAAACTCTATCAAAAAAGCCCTCGTTAGCGGGCTTTTTTATGTCGGGAGCAATTCCCTGTAGGAGCGCCTTTAGGCGCGAACCCGCCTAAGTTTCCAAATAGATTGCATGGAAAAGCGAGTTACCCGACCGAGCAGTCGGGCCGATAATTTAGCGGATGAAAATCCGTCATAACCATAGCCTTAGAAAAGGCAGACGTTGTATTGATTGGCAAATCTACCTGGTAACTACATGCTGTTTCGACAGGAAAGAATTGTTTAAAGACGTTGTTGCGGGCCAAATTGTCGCTAACGAGATAAGGAGAAGCGACCTGTCAGGCACAACGCATACCATCGCCTTTGTCGTCATGCCTGATCATCTGCACTGGTTGTTTCAGCTCCAGATTGGCCAAAGCCTGAGCCGGGTTGTCGGAATTGTTAAGGGGCGTTCAGCGTTTTACATTGGCAAGAAGTTTCCATACGTGAAAAAGGCCTGGCAGCGCGGGTACCATGACAGGGCCTTTCGACGCATGGAAAGCATCAAAGCTACCGCGGACTACGTGATCGCAAACCCGCTTCGAGCCGGATTGGTGTCGCGAATCTCAGACTACCCTCTTTGGTACCAAGAAAATTAGCTCTGGTGGGTTCGCGCCTAAAGGCGCTCCTACAGGAGACGTCCGAACTTCTGCTAGCCCCTTCGCCTGCGCACCCAGCCCAGCAATCCGAGTCCCGAGCCGAATAGCCAGACGGCCGCCGGGATCGGTACGGCCGCGCCGACAACGATATTGTCGACGATTACCGGCGTCCACGGAGGCTGGATCGCATAGAAGGTAATGCTCTGGATGCTCAGGTATTCACCTGCTCCTGCACCGGATAAGTCGGTGGGAGAAAAGTAGCCTTCTCCGGTATTCACGGTGATCCCGCCCAGCTACCCGCTCAAATCAGCGGAATAGAGCGCGAAGGGCGCGCCGTCGGTGCGGCTCATGAATATATCCCCTATCACAGGGGGACCGCCGATCAACTCAACGCTGTACGCATAGACTTCGTCGTCACCGTCTGTATCGATATCGCTGACGCCGCCCAGGAGGAAGAAATAAAAGCCCTGGAGTTCAAACGAACTATATCCGCTGGGGTGATTGACGATCGTGCCCGGTGCGGGATCATCGAAATTGATCGTGACCGGCGCGGCCAGGGAAATGCCCGGTAAGACGAATAGTAAAGCGCAGATCAGTTGTCGCATGACGTTGCCCTCTGTTGTTGTTATCAGGGCCCCGAACGTTGACAGGTAGTATATCAAACATGTCGACAAAACCTGTTTGGTTTTGCAACATAAAAACCGCTCATCAATTAACTTCCTGCTGTTCCGGCTCGGGATACAACTCGCTGACCAGTACCGAACGCCCGTTATTCTGCACGATGCGGCAATGTTTACGTTTAAGTTGCCGTGGCTCGGTAACGCCGCACGAGTGCGCGATTACACCGATCTCATTTTCCATCGTCTGCTGGTAACGACGCACCCGCTCTGCCTTATCTTCCAGGACCAGGCCGCGCTGCAGACTTTTCTTGTGAGTGGCGATACCGGTCGGACAGGTGTTCTGGTTACATTGCAAAGACTGTATGCAACCCAGCGCAAACATGAAACCGCGCGCAGAAATAACAAAATCAGCGCCCGTGCAAAGTGCCGCCGCGGCCCGGTCGGGATTGATGAGCTTGCCGCTGACGATCACCTTTATCCTCCCGCGCAAGCCATGCCGGATCAGTGAATCAACCAGCAGTGGCAGGCTTTCGCGCACGGGTAGACCGACGTTATCTATAAGTGACATGGGCGCTGCGCCCGTGCCGCCGTCACCGGAATCGATGGTGATAAAATCCGGTGCACTATCAGGGCCACGCTCGCCTATTTTCCCAAGTATTTCCTCGAGCCAAACGATGCTCCCGATGACTGTCTTAAAGCCCACCGGCTTGCCGGTAATGGTTCTGATCCGGTCGATGAAATCCAGAAGCTCATCGGCGTTGCTTATCTCCGGATGCCGGTTGGGGCTTATAGAATCCTTCCCCTGCGGGATACCACGTATCTCGGCGATCTGCGATGTGACCTTCACGCCTGGCAGGATGCCGCCCTTGCCCGGCTTGGCGCCCTGGCTGAGCTTTATTTCAAACATGCGTACCTGTTCGTGGGCCGCGATGGCTGCAAGCCTCTCCTCGTTCAGGGTGCCGTCGTCGTTGCGCACACCGTATTTTGCGGTACCTAGCTGGAAGACGATGTCCGCACCACCCTCAAGGTGAAACGGTGACAAGCCACCCTCGCCCGTGTTCACCCAGCAACCTGCCTTGCGGGCACCTTTCGACAAGGCAAGCACGGCCGGCCTGGAAATCGCACCGAAACTCATTCCGGAAATATGGAACAGGCGATCGGTGGTGTAAGGGTTCGGACATCCGGGGCCGATTGTGACAGGCGAGGTCGGCGACCCATCCTCGTCCAGTGTCGGATAGGGGCAGTTAACAAAAATGACGGTCCCAACCGGCCGCAAATCCTTGGTTGACCCAAATGCGACCGTGGTGTCGATCCCTTTTGCCGCCCTGTAAGCCCAGGACTGCTCGGCCCGGTTGAAAGGCATCTCTTCGCGATCCATGGAAAAGAAGTACTGCCGAAAAAACTCGCCCATGTGTTCGAAAGCGTAGCGAAACCGGCCGACGACCGGAAAATTTCGGCGTATCGCGTGCTCGGTCTGCGTGATATCCACAAAGAAAATGACGATAACCCAGATAACACCCAGCCCGACTATCATCACGAACGTGTCGACGAGAAGCTGAACGATCTGCGTGAACAGATCCATCATGTAAGACCCTCCTTGCTACCGTGAATCCGGCCGGCCCGGATTTTCTGTTTGGTACTAGAATCGTCAGAATCGAAAGGTTCGACCCGATTAGGCACCGGTCGTTCCGCAACGCTACCACGGCCGGGCGACTTGCAGAAACCCTCCCGGGCTAATGGTCGGAAAGCGTGACCTGCAACTGGTCAAAGCTGCGGTTTGAGCGTACTCTCTCGCCTATGGATACATGGATGTACAGGGCGCTCGGCGCCTCCTTGCTGCTGCTTTCACTCACCAGCTGTTTCGGTTCCGGACAGAGTGGCGCTGTAGATTCCCTACCCGCCCGGATCGCCAAGGAGGCAATCTCGGTGGAAACCCAGATATCGCTCAAAGATATCCTTATCACCGACATCGAGGCTATCGATTACAGGGATTCCAGCCTTGGCTGTCCGCAAACCGGCATGACCTACCTGCAGGTGATTACGCCGGGCTACCGGGTTAAAGCCCAGGCGGGTGTGCGCAAATTTGACGTGCGTATTGCCGGGGACCGGGCTGTAATCTGCACGCCGGAAAGGAGCCTGGAACGGCAGATATCCGGCATGCTGAACGACCCCAAGCGCTGCACAGCAGGCCCCTGGTCAGGAACGGTCTGCAAAGAATAGAAAGGCGTTACTGCCGTTGCCGGCGCTTACGCGCCTGCCGGAAAGTTATCGTGCGCCAGGTGCGCCTGAATAATCGAAACACGCGCTCGATAATGGTTGGTCGATACCACCGCCTATCTTCAGCAGAAATTGCCGAGTAGTCCCGGTGATATTTCAGTTTGACCCAGGCGTTGTAATCCACCCTTCGTACAAAGCTGAACAGCAAACGATCAATCATGCCGCCATCGCGCAGCACAGCCGTTCCGAAATCAATTACAACCGGTTCCTCACCTTCGGTTACCAGCACGTTTTCTTTGCGCTTGAGATCACCGTGCGCCACGCCCGCTGCATGGAAGGCCGCGATGATTTGGTGCAACCGGTTGTAGAACACTTCGGGTTCGCGGATTGACGTGCGCCTGATTTTCAGTACAGGCCCTTCGATGTACTCAAGCACCAGCCAGGTATCGTCGAGCATACCGGGTGAATGCGGCACTCCCTCGACCTCGGCAAGCCGTTCGTAGACGCGCGCCTCACGCTGCAACATGCGCCGTTTCATCCAGCCGGTAAGCAGATCATCGCTGGCTTTTTTTATGACCAGTTGCTGTCCGCCGTGATCGAAAAGATAGGCCGACCCCTGGTTGCCGGAACTCAGCAACGCAGCCTCGCGACTCTGTTCATCGCTTAGCCAGGTTCGCAAGTCTTGCTGCAGCTGGGCATCCATCGTGGAACGAAGGCCGCCTTCAGCCGGAACCGGGCAACGCCGGTAGTTGCTGCCACAACCACCAAAGCCAGAACAACGAATACACGACAACGCCGGGTTCGATATTCTGCTTCAGGCTTTTGGCGAATGACCAGCTACTGTCCTGATCCCCCACACCGGCAACGGAACGCGGGATTAACGCAGGTGTGCGGCGGCTCCACTCCTGCCAACGCTCGCCAAAAATCTTGTTGAGCTTGCGATCTTCGTATTCAATCGCCGGCGGATACCAGAACCACAGGAAAAATGCCGTAACCAACCAAGGCCACAGCTGCCCGTTAGCGAGTGAGTAACCTGCAAACATCAGGATATTGCCCGTGTACAACGGATGGCGCACCAGTGCATAGGGGCCGCTGGTCGCAAGCTCCTTGTTCTTGATAACAAAGCCAGACGCATACAGGCGAAACAGGATGCCGATAAGCGCGATAACGGCACCGGGCCAGAAGAGGCTTTCTACCGGGGCCGCCCAGTAACTGTAAACCGCGATGAGCAGAATACCGATGAACTGACGGGAAAACTCGTGGTAGCGCATCTCGCGAATGATGTGCGCCAACCCAGTGAGTTCGGGCAGTTCGCTGGTTCGATTTCCCATGCTTGTTCCGTTCGTGTCCCCCTGAGAGGGCAGAATTCTAGCAGCATTAGGTGGCAGGTGAGCCTTTGGTGGCAGGCCATTTCGGGCCCCTCCGAAGCATCGGCTAGTGCTACAATCGCGCCCGCTGTCGGGAGGCAGCATGTCACGAGATGGGCCTGTAGCGGGGTCGCGCCGAAGCTCGGCGAGGAGCCGGGCGAGAAGTGACAAGGTGGAGCAGTGGACTCACAGCTATGTCAGGGTTTGCCATCCACCTGGTGTCACAGTATTGCCACTTGCAAGGGCGGGAATTATCGTTAGCCCCTCGCGACAGCGTATTAAATATAGGGCCTGTAGCTCAGTTGGTTAGAGCAGTGGACTCATAATCCATTGGTCGGAGGTTCGAGTCCTCCCGGGCCCACCATTCAATGACGGCAGATTTACAGTTTTGCGAAGCAAGGCTGGAAATCAGCTCGTCCGTCAAGCTAATTGGTGCGGATTCAGGCTTCACCATCAGTGTAAGAAGTCAGGGTTTGTAAGATTTTTCCAGAGCACTGCGGAGTGCACCGTAACGCTCCTCAATCTCAGTACGCATTGAACTGCGGCCCGCATCATCAAGAGGCAATATAAAAAAATCACCACGGCACAATCCTGCAAGTACAAGATTCGCAGTTTCTTTCGGGTCTTGTCCCCAAGCCTTCAGACGTTCCTTTGATTCTGCAGTGCCTTGCTTCGGACCGCCGAATCTCGCTTGTCGAAAACTCATTGAGTTCCAGGCATCTGTGTTCACTACGCCTGGGCAGACCACGCTAAGCCCGATGCAATCCGGTGCGAGTTCCTTCCGCATCGCATCCGACAGGCCAACCACCGCATGCTTCGTACCTGCGTAAGCTGACGGCTGAACTGGGCCCATTGACGGCACTGCCAAACCAAAGCCGGAGGACACATTGACGATATGCGCAGTTTCGGAGCCCGCTGCCGCCTTCAGCAATGGCACAAAATGGCGAACCATATGGCACATACCAAATACGTTCACCGAAAAAAGCCACTCGACATCGTTTGAGCTTGTTTCATGCAACTTTCTTACCAAGTTAACGCCGGCAACATTGAATAAGAGGTTTAGTTTGCCAAATGTGGATTTGGTTTTGTTCGCCAGTTTGACGACATCTTCTTCGTTAGATACGTCACACTCAAAAGCAACTGCTGTTGCCCCAAGCTTTTCAAGCGAGGTTACTACTTCCTGAGCCGCTTCAAAACGGATGTCTGAAACTACAATTCGGGTGCTGCTCCGATTTTCTGAAGGAGTCGCTTTAGCAAGTTCCATTGCCACGCTTCGACCGATTCCGCTTCCGCCTCCAGTTATTACCGATACGCAGTTGTCGAGATTTACAGATTGTCCAGAAGACTTAGTCATTTAGATAGGCTTCTGAATCGATAAGGTTTGCGATGTTTCTGTCACCAAATGGATTTACTCTGGCACCTCCCTGAGCAATTTCCGCCAGCTCAAGGAGTGCTTCGAATGCCGCGTTAGATGATTTTTCTATAGGCACCAAAGGGTACAAGACGAGTGATATCCCCATTTGCGATAGATCATCGATCTTTAATGCAGATAGTTCCTTATTGTTCATAATGTTGCATGCGACCGGCGCCCGCCCCTTAAATTTTTCGCAGAGCTCGGTCAGTTCTTCTTTCCTTTTTATGCCTTCAACGAAAATCAGGTCAGCACCCGCTTCAAGATAAGCTTCAGTTCTGTCCAGTGATTCGGCGAGCCCGCAAGATGAGAAACTATCAGTGCGTGCGCTAATTACAGTGTTTGTATAAAGCTTTGCATCCTGGGCGGCCTTTATCTTGTCTGCCATCTGCTCGAGCGAAACGAGTGGCCGAAGCATTATCTGCTCTCGATCCTTGGTTTCGACCTGATCTTCCAGTTGTATTCCTGATGCACCCGCATGTTCTAGCGTTCGTATCGTCCGCCTGACGTTATGAGCGTTCCCAAAACCAGAATCTGCATCTACCAATATCGCTGCATTTGTGCGGAGGCGAATACGTTCCAATGTGGAGGCCAACTCGGTCAGTGTGGTCAGACCAATATCCGGGCATGCCAGCTGCGAAGCAGAGACTGCAGCGCCGGAGAGAAATATCGCTTCAAATCCTGCTTTTTGAGCAAGCCAGGCCGTCATGCCATCGAATACTCCTGGCACAGCAAGTATTTTGCTTGATTGAAGCAGTGCTTTTAGAGAACCCGATTGATTTTCAATGCCCACTGCAACAAGACGATTAGCTATTCTTGTGGAAAGAAGGTTGGACAACGAATGCCTGGCACGTTTGTGTGTTAGCCATCTAGCGCAAGAACCCGTTACTTGGTAAACCAATAAAATCCAATGCTCAATTGAGGGCCGACTTCACTGCATGCCGGCTCTTTATTGCGCTCGCATACGTAGCCACTACATAGCTGGCATGTTTGCACTTGCTTGCGGTCGAATTCCGTCAGCGAGTCGAATGTCCCGGAGAAATGCTTTTCTATCTGAGATCGCGTTGATCGTCGCGGGCCCGCATTAAGCCTGTCGTCGTCATTCATGCTCTCCCAGTGCGCTAGCATGAAGTGGCCTCCTGGCTTCAATAAATGAGAGATTTTATCTCTGTAAGTCAGGATTCTCTCTCGCCGCATATTGTGCATTAAACCGGCATCAACCAGCAGGTCAAATTTTTCGTCACATTGCCAATCGATAATGTCTGCTTGAACGGCATTGAGGCTTACGTTGTTTTCCTCGGCGCGTTCTTTTGTCATTTGTATCGCTTCTGCCATGAAATCGAGGCTGGTAACTTCCCAACCCTTGCTCGCTAAAAAAACAGAATCGACCCCTGTGCCGCAACCCATATCAAGTGCTTTGCCTGGTTTTTCTGCTTGCTCGACGATTTTAGGGAGAAAGCCCACAGGATCTTTGTGATGCCATGCCAATTCTTCGCGTTTCTTCGCGCTGCCATAATATTCGACGAATACCTCTTTCTCATCCATTCTTTTCCCATCCTTTGATAGCTATAACTACATATTTCAAAAAATATTTTGTAAATGATTTCTGCTGTTTGAGCAGTGAAAATTAACTCATAGGTCTGGCGTCTCCGAGTATCGGTAGTCGATGCATTATTCGTCTGTCGTTTGTGTCATCTACACGCCGGTGCAGAGTGCATCGGTTGTCCCAGATAGCGAGGCTTCCAACACGCCATTTATAACGACATTGAAACTCGGGTTTGCTGATATGCTTGAATAAGAACGAGCAAATAGCATCATTTTCGTCAAAACTCAGACCTATAATTGAATGCATAAATAGCTCGTCGACGAAAAGATATTTCCGGCCAGTCTCTGGATGTGTGCACACTATTGGATGTTCTGACCGATGCTGCAGAAACGCGGTTGCGATTTTATGCGTCTTTTGGCCGCCGCGTATGAATCCATCGAGCGCTTTTCGATGTGCGGCGGAGAATAATCCCTTTTTGTCTAGCAGAAATTGCTGCATGGAATCAGACAAAGCCTCCCACGCCGCATATCCGTTGACCCAAATCGTATCGCCGCCAGCCTTTGGGATTTCTACGGCATACAGAGCCGCACCTTTGCTAGGGACTTCCTGCATAGACACATCGATGTGATAAAGGCATGGGTTTGGCGCCCACTCCTGCACTGGATGCTGGCCCAGTATTTCGATTTCATCGTCGCCTTCGATTTTTCCGATAAATTCTTCGATTTCGATCTCGCCGAAATAGTGGGCCACAGATTTGAATTGTTGATTGGTTAACTCCTGGTCTTCAAAGATCAGGACCTGGTATTTCAACCAGCCTTCCAGGAGCGCCTTCACACTCTCTGCAGGTAGTTCCGAAGCAAAGTCGACCCCGGAGACCAGCGCGCCCAAAGAGCCTGATATGGGTGTGAATTCAATAGATGTATTGGCCATTTCTATGGCTCCTTGTTCTTCGATATTTGTGGTAACGTACCGGACGTCCGGTCAGCAATCAAGTATGCGATGAAGTCTCCAGCAGAATCCAACGAATCAAACAAGGGAGGCTTGTCCAGGCGCGCGGCTGCCGGTGCTCAGACCAAGAATAAGATTATTGAATCGGCGTGCCTTCTTCTAGCGAGGGAAGGTCTGCACGGCCTTAATGCCGCAGCTTTAGCTAAAGAGGCGGGAGTGAGCAAGGGTGCGTTGTATCACCACTTTCCCAGTATGGATGAAGTCGTTAGCTCTTGTTTCGAGAAAACGGCAACAGACGTTTACGGCGAACTTCAATTGTTGAGGCCTAAAAATCTTAGTGAATACCTGGATGCTGTGGAAAATGTACTTTTCAATAAGTTGTTGAATGATAAGAATCGAATACGAATATTTTATGAGCTTTCCCCTAAAGTCATTTTCGAAAAGAAGTTTCAATCACGTCGTAGGTTAATGTTCGACAAAGCAATAAAAATAATGACCAAAAGATTGCTTAACACTTTCGAAGAGCCCATTTCGGAGAAACATTTGGAGAAGATTCTAAGTGGAGTAGGTGCTTTTGTTACGGGGCTCTCATATCAGTCTTTGTCCATGCGGAGTAGTGAAGAAAGCCGTGAAATATGGTCATGGTTTCGTGCAACGCTTGAAAATGATCTGACAATCTCAAGCAAGGGAAGTGCATAAAATGCAGTCCGCACTATTGAAGGCTAAAACCTCGCGGCTCGAGATTGCCTATGCATCCTGGGGCAACCGCAATGGGCTTCCGGTTGTTTTTGTGCATGGTTTTCCAGATTCGCCGGTTGGTTGGGAGGCTGTTGTAGATTGCCTGGGAGAGGGTGATGTTAATGCTATTGCTCCATTTGGCTGCGGGTTCGGCAGCACTCGGCGTTTAGATGAGCAATCACCAAAATATGGAAGAATAGCGGTTAGAGCTTATGACCTGGTTGAATTTGTGGACGCTCTCGGGCTCGATAGGTTCATACTCGTAGGTCATGATATCGGTGCGCTGACTGCTCAGAGTGCGACAATTTTGTTACGCGAGAGAGTGGCTGGTTTAGTAAGTCTTTTCGAATACGGAGTGTCGTTTCAGGCGGTGGTAGGCGATCTCACACCGGAACACCTGCACGCATTGTGGTATCAGTGGTTCTTTAACCTTCCGTGGTCAAACTACGCGTTCAAATCGGACTATAAGAATATATGTGAGTATCTGTGGCGGCAGTGGTCTCCTCAATGGCGATTTCAACCTGGCGAATTCGAGTCTGCTGCTGAAGCATTCGAAAATAGTGACTTTGTAGATACCGTTATCAATGGTTATAGAAGTGATGCTTCGTTAGCTAAGATTGATGTAAAGGAGTTCCTTGAATTTGAAAAGCAACTGGCTTCAGGCCCGGTCGTTCCAGTGCCGACTACGGTAATTGTGGGTGATGCCGATGGTCTTGCTTCGCCAAGGCCCCCGGAAGAAGAATTTTTTCCTAATGGTTACAAAAGGGTAATTCTCAAAGGTGTTGGGCACTTTGCTCATAGAGAAAGCCCGCCGCAAGTCGCAGATGCGATACTCGAGCATATAAAAGATTTTTAAGCGTGCTTTTTTCCTGGTCGTTGCCAGCGGAGCTCGGCACGCTCCGATCGTCGCCGATCGAAATATGGGGTCAGTAAGTGTCCGGACCCACCATCTCAGGTAAGGCAAACTCACCCCGCACCTGTTCGAATGCATGACCAATTGCCAGCAATTGGCGATCCGACCCCATCGGCCCATCGAAACTCAAACCCACGGGTAAGCCTTCGTCGCTAAGGCCCGCCGGCACTACCATGCTCGGGATGCCCGCTGCACTCTGGTGGACGGTGTTGTTGATCACGGCGCTGAAGCCACGTTTCACCAGCGTGCCGTTAACAACCATATCGGCGATATCGTCGCCGGTATCGCCCAATAATTCCGGTGCCGGGAACGGCGTGGTGGGGAAAATCATGGCCGCGACGTCGTGGTCGGTGAAATAGGACTGGAGTATGTGTTGGAGTTGCGGACGATACTCATCCATGGCTTTACGATAGCGGGGCTCAAGAGCCGCGAGGTCCACGGTGCCCGGGTGGAACCGGTCCCGTACCGTCGACCAGGCGATACCGGCAACGATTTCATCAACAGTTAACGATGTACCCCGACGTTCCATATAACCCGGCATTTCGCGGGCGACTTCGAAAGTGGAGATGATCCACGCCGTTTGCGCCGTAAGGTTAACGATATCCGGCAGATCGACTTCGACAATAATTGCACCGGCGTCCTGCATTCGCTCTACCGCGGCGTCGATCACCCGGACTACGGCATCATCCATCAAGCGGTAGAACTCACCGCGTGGTCGACCAAGCCGCAGCCCTGCAAGACTGACGGGCGGCAGCGCTTCGGGTTTGGTGCTTAAGCGTTCATGCGCCAGCACGTGATCCAACAACGCAAGATCCGCCGTCGAATTCGCCATGATGCCCACGGCATCGCGGGTGGGTGTTGGCGGTATCACGCCACCGAAGGGGTAACGTTGGAACGAAGGCCGCAGGCCAACAATTCCCGATAGCGAACACGGACCGCGGACGGAACCATTCGTGTCGGTCCCCAGTGCACCCGGAACCATGCGCGCGGCAACTGCTGCTGCGGGACCACTGCTGCTGCCCCCGGGCATGCACTTCGTATTCCAGGGGTTCCGAACCTCTCCGAAGTGCTTGTTATAACTGCTGCCGCCGACTGCAAGTTCATAGAGGTTGGCTTTGCCGGCGATGAGTGCACCGGCATCCACGAGACGCTGCACGACCGGCGCATTGTGTGCAGGCGTATCGTGTTCCAGCGCTGGTGTGCCGGCGCTGGTTGGCAAATCCTGCGTATCAATATTGTCTTTGATCAGCAGCGGCACGCCATGCAGCGGCCCGAGCGCAGCGTTCGCCCGGCGGCGTTGATCCGCTGCCCGGGCGGCAGCGATGAGGGCGTCGGGGTCCTGGCTGATGATGGCGCCCAGGTGAGCAAATGTTCTGCAGCGTTCAAGCACGTCCCCGGCAACCGCCTCGGCCGTGATCGTGCCATCAGCGATGGCGGCGGCAATTTCGGCTATGGTGAAAGGGGTGTCCTG
>PVBE010476043.1_pt1 | contig 40870 bp, 35 predicted proteins | sample 1631181 | NCBI WGS metagenome assembly PVBE01 (sample SAMN08397723, study PRJNA350692) | Marine metagenome, whole genome shotgun sequencing project. | isolation source: water | place: Pacific Ocean | collected 2012-04 | reverse complement strand
CCTCGGCGGCGGCGTTGATCGCGATGATGAACACGCTCTGGCATCCGGCCGCGATCTCCTTCCTCTCCGACAGCTATCCGATGCGGCGCGGCATGGCGCTGTCCTTTCACACCGTCGGTGCCAGCTTGGGCGATGCCGCGGCACCCGCCGTCGCCGGCCTGATGATCGCCAGCTTCGGCTGGCACGACACCGCGATGCTGGGCGCCGCCGTTCCCGTGCTCGCCGCCCTGGTGGTCTTCCATGTCTTCGTTTCTTCGGCCGGCCGGAACGGCACCGCCAGGTCCCAAGCGAGCGGGTCGGCGGCCTATTTCGGCGGGCTCCGCCAGCTGGTCGGCGATCCGACGGTTTGGAAGGTCTGCGTCATGGCCGGCTTTCGCGGTACCGGCCAGGCCGGACTCAGGACTTTCCTGCCACTCTATTTTTTCGCCACCTTCACCGACGATCCGTTCTGGCTCGGCATCGTCCTGATGACGCTACAGATCAGTGGCGCCATCGCGACGCCCTTTGCCGGAACTCTTTCCGACCGGATCGGTCGACGGCCTATCCTGATGGCCGGCTTCGTCGCCTCGGCGCTGATCGTGCTGGCGCTGCCGTCGGTCGCCTCGCTGCCGGCGTTCATCGTCCTGGTCGCACTGGCCGGGGTCGCAATCTTCGCCGTGCGCCCGGTCATCCAAAGCTGGGCGATGGAGAAGGCGCCGGCGAAACTGGGCGGCTCGATGGTCAGCCTGCTCTTCGGCACCCAGTCCGCCTTCGCCATGGCGGTGCCGATCGTTGGCGGACTGATCGCCGACAACTGGGGCATCGCTTACGTCTTCTATTTGCTGGCGGCCGCCATCGTCGTCGCCATCGCCATCGCCCTCACCATCGCCGACGAGGCGAGATCGTGAGAAATCGCGCGAATTGGAGATCCCCGTGAACGAAACAGCGGCATACGTGGGCGAAGGCTTGGCGGCCTTCGTCACCAATACCGGCTTCGACGACCTTTCGGACGGGCTCCGCCACGACGCGGCGCGCTCGCTGTTGAATTTCTTCGCCGGCGCGCTCGCCGTCAGCGACGAGCCGGCGCTCCGGACCGCGATCCGCGTCCTCGGGCCGTTCCCGGCGGCGGCGCCGGCCGGCCTGATCGGCAGGCCGGAGCGGGCGGACCCGATGAACGCCGCCTTCCTCAATGCCGTCGCCGCCAATCTGCTGGATTTCGACGACACCCACCTGGCGACGGTGATCCATCCGACCGCGCCGGTGGCGCCACCGGCGCTGGCGCTGGCGGAGACGAGGGGCCTCTCCGGCGCCGACCTGCTGTTGGCTTTCGTGCTGGGTGCCGAAGTGACCTGTCGGATCGGCAACGCGGTCTCGCCCGGCCATTATGCGCGCGGCTGGCACATCACCGCGACCTGCGGTGTCTTCGGCGCGGCGGCGGCGGCGGCGAAGCTGTTGCGGCTGACGACGGCGGAGACCTGGCACGCCCTCGGTATCGCCGCCGGCCAATCCGCCGGCCTGGTCGAGAACCTGGCCAGCCGGGCCAAGAATGTCGGCGTCGGCAACGCGGCGCGGAACGGCCTCTTCGCGGCGCTGCTGGCGAAAGAGGGCTATACCGCGGCGCCGGCTGCGATCGAGGGACCGCTCGGCTGGGCCCATGCCGCCGGCGACCCGCTCAAACTGGCGGAGCTGACCGATGGCTTGGGCGAGCGCTGGGAGCTGCAGAAGAACACCTACAAGCCCTATCCCTGCGGCATCGTCCTGCACGCCGTCATCGACGCCTGTCTCGAGCTGAAGGATCGGTCCGGGCTGACCGCCGAAGCGATCGAGGCCGTGACGGTTAGCGGCGACGCCTTGTTGCTCGCCCGGGGCGACCGCGCGGTGGCGAACGCGAACGATGCTAGGATCAGCATTCACCACGCCGTGGCCGCGGCTCTGATCACTGGCGCCGCCGGGGTGGTGGAGTTCCAGGAAGCCTTCGTCGCCAGTCCCGCCGCGGTGGCGATGCGGGGCAAGGTCGTGGCCGAACTCGACGCCGAGCTGCCGCAAGGTGCCGCCACGGTAGCGGTGCGGACGGTCTCCGGCGACGAGCTGCGGACCACGGTCCGGCACCCGCGCGGCAGCCTCGAGAAGCCGATGAGCGACAGGGAGATCGAGGCCAAGGCGCGCCAGCTCGCCGGCCTGGGCGGCTCTGGCGTCGACGTCGACGCCATCATCGAGACGGTCTGGGACCTCGATCGCTTGGCCGACGTCGGTAGTCTGATGCGGCTCGCCGCCGGTTCGGGAGCCGGGGCACCATGACGGTCCGCTGGCGTGACCGACCTTGATCCGTCCAGACGAGTCGCCGGGGCAACCGCCGGCCGGATTCTGATCGCGATCCTGGGTGGTCTCGCCGCATTCGGGCCGATGTCGATCGACATGTATCTGCCGGCCTTGCCGGCGATCGGAGACGACCTCGGTGCCGGCCCGGACCAGGTGCAGTTGAGCTTGAGCCTCTTCTTCATCGGTGCCGCGGCCGGCCAGTTGGTCTACGGTCCGCTGTCCGACCGCTTCGGCCGGCGGCCACCGCTTTTCTTCGGCATCGCCATCTATATCGCCGCCAGTGCCCTGGCGGCCCTCAGCGCCGACATCGACCAGTTGATCTGGTTGCGCTTCGCGCAGGCCCTGGGCGCCTCCGCCGCCTCGGTGATCAGCCGCGCGGTGGTTCGAGACGTGGCCAGCGGCGACCAGGCGGCGGCGATGCTGTCGCTGTTGACCTTGGTGATGGGACTGGCGCCATTGTTGGCGCCGCTGGTCGGTGGCCAGATCCTGCTCTGGCTCGGTTGGCGGGCGATCTTCTGGCTACTCGCCATCTACGGCCTGGCGGCGCTGGTCGCGGTCCGCTTCTGGGTGCCCGAGACGAACCCGCCGGCCCGGCGTCAGCGGCTCTCGTTGCTCGACGTCGCCACCACCTATCTCGCCGTCCTCGGCCACCGCCGGGCGCTCGGCTACCTGCTCGCCAGCGGTGCCGGCTATGCCGGCATGTTCGCTTACTTCTCGGGCACGCCCTTCGTCTACATCCGGTATTTCGGCGTGCCGCCGGAGTATTACGGCTTTCTCTTCGGCCTCAATGTCGTCGCGATCATGGCGGGCGCTTACGCCAATGCCCGCCTCGTCGTCCGGTTCGGCCGAGACCGAATGCTGGCGATCGGCACCGGTGTCGTCCTAGTGGCCGGCCTGGCCCTACTGGCCGCCGCAGCGACCGGTTTTGCCGGCCTTCCGGGGATCGCGGCGCCGCTCTTCTTCTATCTTGGCGCCCTGAACCTGATCGCGGCCAACGGCATGGCCCGGGTGCTCGACTTCTTTCCGACCGTGTCGGGAATCGCGGCAGGGCTCTTCGGCCTGGCTCATTTCGGCCTCGGTGCCATCGCCGGGGCGCTGGTCGGCCAATTACACGACGGCACGCCGTTGCCGATGGCCGCCGTCATCGCGGTTTGCGGCGTCGCTTCGTTTACGGCCCGGCGCCTGCTCGGCCGGGAGCCGGCTTGAGGCCGCCGCACGCCCGACGCCGGCTTGTCTCGGGCCGGGGCCGCATTCATACTTCGCATGCGGATGGATGCGCGGAGGATGTGGTGCATGGACCCTAGACTGACGGCCGAGCAAGAGCGTCTGAAGGCAAAGGCGCGGGAGCTGGCGGAAGGCGTGGTCGCCGGCCGGGCGGGCGAAGTCGACCGCTCCGAGGCCTATCCCTGGAACAACGTCGAAAGCTTGCAAGAGGCCGGCTTCTTCGGCCTCACCATCCCGAAGGAATACGGCGGCGGCGGTGCCAGCTATCTCGATGCGGTTTTGGTCGTCGAGGAGATGGCCAAGGCCTGCGGCGTTACCGGCCGGATCGCGGTCGAGGCCAACATGGGTGCGGTCAGCGCGATCATGGCCTATGGCACGGAGGAGCAGAAACGGCTGGCGGCGGAGCTGGTGCTGGCCGGCGACAAGCCGGCGATCTGCATCACCGAGCCGGACGCCGGCAGCGCCGCCACCGAGATGACGACCCGGGCCGATAAGCGCGGCAACCGCTACGTCCTGAACGGCGCCAAGCATTGGATCACCGGCGGTGGCGTCTCCAGGCTGCACTTGATCTTCGCCCGGGTCTTCGACGAAGCCGGCGAGGAGGAGGGCATCGGCGGCTTCATCGCCATCCGCGACGAGACCGAGGGTCTGAAGATCGGCGCCCGCGAGCCGACCATGGGGCTTCGCGGGATTCCCGAGGCCGAGGTCGGCTTCGAGGACATGGAGGTGCCGCCTTCGATGCTGGTGTTGCCGCCGCGGGGGCTGAAGAAGGGCTTCGCCGATTTGATGAACGCCTACAACAGCCAGCGCGTCGGCGCGGCGACGGTGGCGCTGGGGCTGGCCGAGGGGGCCTATCGCCTGGCCCTCGACTATGCCCGGAAGCGCGAGCAATTCGGCCGTCCGATCTACGAATTCCAGGGCCTGCAATGGATGCTGGCGGACATGAGCACCCGGCTGGCGGCGTCGCGGGCGCTGATCTGGCAGGCGGCGGCCGGTGCCGGCGACGGCTTTCCCGACGCCCTGGAGGCGGCGCAGGCGAAGATCTTCACCTCGGAAGCGGCCATTCAAATCACCAACGACGCGTTGCAGGTTTTCGGCGCCGCCGGCTATTCCCGCAACAACCCGTTGGAGCGGATGTGTCGGGACGCGCGCATGTTCACCATCGGCGGCGGCACCGCGCAGATCCTGCGAACCGTGGTCGCCTCGCGGATCTTGGAACGCAAGCTGCCCCAGACCCGCGACGGCTTCACCCGACTGGCCGAGCGCGAGGCGTAGGCGAGAGAACGACCCTTCCGGTCATTCCGGCCGGAGCGAAGCGAAGAGCCGGAATCCAGCTTGTCGCGAGAGACTGGATTCCCGCTTTCGCGGGAATGACGGTTTCGAAGCGAGAGAGGCGATAAGGCGATGAGCTGGGAAGCGGAAATTCAAGAACTGCGCCGCCGCGAGGCGATGGCGGCGGAGATGGGCGGGCCCGACAAGGTCAAACGCCAACACGACGGCGGCAAGCTGACGGTGCGCGAGCGGATCGACCGCTTGCTCGATGCCGACAGCTTCCACGAGGTTGGCGCCATCGCCGGACGCGGCCAATACAACGATGCCGGCGAACTGGAGCACCTGTCGCCCTCCAACTTCGTTTGTGGCCGGGGCCGGATCGACGACCGCCCGGTGGTCATCGGCGCCGACGACTTCACCGTTCGCGGCGGCGCCGCCGACGCCTCGATCTGGGAGAAGCAGGTCATCGCCGAGCGGATGGCGAACGAATTGCGCCTGCCGATGGTCCGCCTGGTCGACGGCACCGGCGGCGGCGGCTCGGTCAAGTCGATCGAGATGGACGGCCGCACCTACTGCCCGGCCAATCCGGGCTGGGACTGGGTGGTCGCTAACATGGGCACGGTGCCGGTGGTCGGGCTGGCCTTGGGTTCGGTCGCGGGGCTGGGTGCCGCGCGCGCCGTCACCAGCCATTATTCGCTGATGGTGAAGGACTCCTCGCAACTCTTCGTCGCCGGCCCGCCGGTGGTCGCCAGGCTCGGCGAGAAGATAGCGAAGGAAGACCTCGGCGGAGCCCATATCCACGCCCATAACGGCGCCGTCGACGACGTGGTGGCGAGCGAGGACGAGGCTTTCGAGCGGACCCGGCGTTTCCTCTCCTATCTGCCCGCCTCGATCGATGCCCTGCCGCCCCGGGGCGAGAGCGGCGACGATCCCGAGCGGCGGGAAGAAGACCTGATTTCAATCGTGCCCAGGGACCGCCGCAAGGTCTACAAGATGCGCCGCATTGTCGAGGCGACGGTGGACCAGGGCTCGTTTCTCGAGATCGGCCGCCTTTACGGCCGCTCGGCGATCACTGGCCTCGCCCGTCTCGACGGCTGGCCGGTGGCGGTGCTGGCGGGCGATCCCTACCATTACGGCGCCGGCTGGACGGCGGACGCCGCACACAAGGTGACCCGCTTCGTCGACCTGGCCCAGACCTTCCATCTGCCAGTGGTGCATTTCGTCGACAATCCGGGCTTCGTCATCGGCCTTGAGGCCGAGAAGGCGGCGACCATCCGGCACGGCGCCCGGACCCTGGCGGCGATCTATCAGGCGACCGTGCCCTGGTGCTCGATCATCGTCCGCAAGGTCTTCGGTGTCGCCGGCGCCGGCCACGCCAACCACGCACGGCTGCACTACCGATACGCCTGGCCGTCGGGCGATTGGGGTTCGTTGCCGGTCGAGGGTGGTATCGAGGCCGCCTACAAGGCCGACTTGGCCGAGGCCGAGGACCCCGCGGCGATGCTGGCCGAGATCGGCGAACGGCTGGAACGCTATCGCTCGCCCTTCCGCACCGCCGAGGCCTTTTTGATCGAGGAAATCGTCGATCCGCGCGACACCCGGCCGCTGCTCTGTGAATTCGCCAATCTGGCCGCCCCCTTGCGCAGCACCGGCGCGTCCGCATTCCAGATGCGGCCATAGAAATAGAAGCCCGCCCGTAAACCTTCCGGTAACGCCGCCGCGAGGATAATCGCGGGTAAGACGCGATGTCCGCGCCTCGGAAGGGTGACCAAAGGCGATGCCCAGCGATTTGAAGATACTGCTGCTGCAGACGGCGGTGCCCGAGGACGACTCGGTCGGCCGGACCCTGGCGGCCGCCGGCTGCCGGGTGGTGCTGGTACGGAGCCTGGACGAGATAGCCAACCGGCTCGCCGAAGGGCCGTTCGATGTCGCCCTCTTGGACCACGCGGCCGGCGGCTTGGACGAGGACGGTGAGCCGATCTCGCTGCAGGGACGGGTGCCGGGTGCCTCGATCGTCGTCGTGCTGGACCGCTTCGAGGCCGGGGCGGCAGTGGCGGCGGTGCGCCAAGGCGCTCAGGAAATTCTGGTCGCGAACGAGTTGACGCCGGCGCGGTTGGCGAGCGCACTCGAATGCGCGGTGACGCGGGCGCACCTTCTGCATACCGATGACCTGACCGGGCTGCCCAATCGAGCCCTGCTGATCGATCGTCTGGAGCACGCCATCGACCAAGCCAGCCGCTATGGCGAGCGTCTGGCGGTGATGTTCTTCGACCTCGATCGCTTCAAGGCGATCAACGATACGCTGGGGCATGCGAGCGGCGACGCGCTGTTGCGAACCGTCGCCGAACGTCTGTCGGAAACCCTGCGCGGCTCCGATACCGTGGCGCGCCTCGGTGGCGACGAGTTCGTCGCCGTTCTGGACAAACTGCCGCGCGATATCGTTGCCGCGGAGGTGGCGCAGAAGGTGATTGCCCGGCTTTCCGAGCCAGTGACGATCGGCGAGGCAGAGGTTCGGGTGACGCCGTCGATCGGCATCGGTCTCTACCCCAGCGACGGCGAAAGCGCGGCCGAGCTGATCCAGAACGCCGATGCCGCGATGTACCAGGCGAAAGAGCGCGGCGGCGGCTCCTACGTCTTCTATCGCCCCGACATGAACGCCGAGGATCTGCGCCGCATGGGCCTCGCCTTCGCGCTGCGCGGTGGCCTGCAGCGGGAGGAGTTCCAACTCTACTACCAGCCCCAGATCGAGCTGATCTCGGGTCGCGTCGTCGGCGTCGAGGTCTTGCTCAGATGGCGCCATCCCCAGCGTGGCTTGGTCTCGCCCGCGCATTTCCTACCCTTGGCGCGGGATCTCGGCCTGATGACCCATATAGGCGACTGGGTTCTGGCCGAAGGTTGTCGTCGGGCGCGGGCCTGGCAGGAGCAGGCGCGCCGGCCGCTGAAACTGACGGTCAACCTGGCGCCGGAGCAGTTCCATGCCAAACATCTGGTGCCCGGGATCGAGAGCCTGATCGAGGCCACGGGCCTCCAGGCGTCGGACCTCGGCGTCGAGATCCAGGAGAGCTGCGTCATGCGCGAGCCGGGCGCCAGCATGGGCGTCCTGCAAGCGTTGCGCGATCTCGGTATCGGCATCGCCATCGACGATTTCGGCGCCGCCCAAACCTCGATCCAGGACCTGCGTCGCTTTCCGATCGATACCGTGAAAATCGACCGCGGCCTTCTCGCCGACGTCACCACCGACGACGACAGCAATGCCATCGTCCGTGCCGCGATCGCGCTGGCCCGAAACCTCGATATCGAGGTCGTCGCCAAGGGCGTCGAGACGGTGGAGCAGGTCGCCTTCTTGCGAGCCCAGGGCTGCCGGTTCGCCCAAGGCTTTATCTTTGGTCGGCCGGTCCCGGAAGAGCAGCTGTTCGGGCTGTTGGACGAGATCGAGGCCCGTCGGTGCCTCGAGCCCGCCAACGCAGCGTCCACCCCGAGGGGTTTGAACCGCGCCCGAGCCTAGAGCAAGGCTGCCATGATCCGCTCGCGGGAGAGCGGCATGTCGTGGATGCGCTGGCCGAGCGCATGCGCCACCGCGTTGCCGATCGCGGCGGCGGTCGGGCCGACCGAGCATTCGCCGACGCCGAGCGTGGGCGCTTCCGGTGCCTCGACCAGCACCGCCTCGATCTCCGGGACCTCGCTGAAGCGCAGGATCGGATAGCTCTCCCAGTCGAGCGAGGTGATGCCCTGGCCGGCCATCCGCACCTGTTCCTTCAGTGCCCAGCTGGCGCCCTGCACGGCGCCGCCCTCGAGCTGGTTCAGGGCGCCGTCCGGGTTGACCACCAGGCCGGCGTCGGCGGCGATCCAGATGTGATCGAGACGGATATCCTCGTCGACCGTCAAGGCGACGGCGACGGCCGCATAGGCGGCCATGTTCTTGTAGCGCGCGAAGCCGAGGCCGAGGCCGCTGCCCTGGCCGCCCGGCCCTCGCGCCGGCCAGCCGGCCATGCCTGCGACGGTCTCGATGGCGGCTCGGGCGCGCGCGTCCGACAAGAGCGACAGCCGATAGGCGACCGGGTCCTCGCCCGCCATGGCGGCGAGGTCGTCTATCAAACCCTCGATGGCGAAGACGTTCGGCAGAGCGCCGAGGGTGCGCAGGGCCGAGGTCCGGACCGGCGCTTCCTCGATCAGATGGTGGATGATGCGATGGCTGGGCACGTCATAGAGCGGCACCGCGTTCCGGGTGCCGCCGCCGCCGCGTTCCTCGGGCGGGTCCTGCACGACCAACGGCGGCGGCGGCTCGGGCAAGGCCTCCGCCGCCAACAGGTAGCCGCTGCCGGAGCCCGGCCGTTGGACGTGGGTCGGGCTCCAGATCTCCGTCGTCCAGTCGCTCGGCCGGCCCTGCTGGTCCAGCCGGACGGCGAGCCGCACCACCATCGCCGGGCCGACCGGCTCGTAGCCGAACTCTTCCTCCCGGCGCCATTGCAGGCGAATGGTGCGGCCGGGCCATCGCGATCAAGGCGGCATCGAGGGCGGCGTCATCGGCGCCGTTGTGGCCATAGCAGCCGGCGCCGTCGACGTGGTGGGCGCTGATCGCATCGGCCGGCAGACCCAGCACCTCGGCCATGTTGCGCTGGAGAGGGTGCATGCCCTGGCCGTGCGACCAGACCGTCATGTGGCCATCCTCGAACCGCGCCAGCGCGCAAGAGGGCGCCAATGAGGCATGCGCCACATAGGGGCGGGTAAAGGTAGCCTCGACCAGTTCTCCCGATGCGGCCGGATCCGTTGGGGCGCCGAGTTCGCGGTCGATCGACGGCCGGCCCGGAAGCGAGGCCGCCTCCGCTTCGCCGGGATCGATCGTTCGGGCATCTTGCCAGTGCGCATGTTCCGGCGCGGCGGCGCCGGCCGCCTCGGCGGTGGCCTCGTCGGCGCTGGTGAAGGCGACGAAATTACCTTGCCGTAGGATCTCGATTCCGCCGCCGGCGGCCTTGCGGATCGCCGCCTCGTCCAGCCCCTCCAGCACCGCGCCCCGGCCCGGCTGGCGCAACACTCTGGCATGCAGCAGATCGGCCGGCGCCAGGTCGTGGACGAAGGCGGCACCCGTCAGCTTCGCCGGCAGATCGCGCCTCGGCACGCTCCGTCCGACAATTTCATACGCCTCGACCGGCTTGGTTGGCGCTAGGCCGGTGACTTCGCGGCTCCAGTCGACTTCGCCCGCCACGCTCCAATAGGTGAGGTCGGTCGCCGCGCCATTTTGCAGGAAACCGCCGTCCGCGACCGAAAGTTCGTCCGGGCTGCAATTGAGCCGGAGCGCGGCGCGTTCCGTCAGCAAGGCGCGCGCCTCGGCCGTGGCCAGGCGCACCGAGGCGCCGGAAACCGAGACCGAGAGACTGGAAGTGGTATAGAGCTCGTCCGGCCCCTCGTCGGTGTCGCCCGAGAGCATGACGACGCGATCCAGGGGCAAGTCCAGTTCCTCCGCCGCGATCTGGGCGATCGCGGTGACCACGCCTTGGCCGATTTCGACCTTGCCGGTCGCGATTCGCGCGGTCTGGTCGGGAAGAAACTTGATCCAGCGGTCGAGACATGGGTTGGCGAGCAGACTGGCCGGCAACGTTGGCGGCGAAGCGGCGGTCATGGGGATGCCTCCCCGCGCATTTCCCGGGCGGCCCGCTCGACCGCGCGAACGATCCGCCCATGCGCGCCGCAGCGGCAGAGATGTGGGTCCAGGGCCTCGACGATTCGGGCCCGGTCGGGGGCGGGGTCGCGGTCCAGCAGCGCCTTGGCCGAGATCAGGATGCCCGAGAGGCAATAGCCGCACTGGCCGGCCTGCTCCGCCAGGATCGCCTGTTGCAAGGGATGCGAGGCCGCCTCGCCGCCCAGGCCCTCGACCGTGACGATCTCGCGGCCGGCCGCGGAATCGACCGTGCGGGCGCAGGCATAGGCGGGCTCGCCATCGATCAGGACCATGCAGCAGCCGCATTGTTCCTCGCCGCAGCCGTAGCGCGTGCCCTTCAGGCCGAGCTCGTTTCTCAGCAGATAGATCAACGGCGTCGTGGCCGGCGCCTCGAGGCGCCTGGCCTCGCCGTTGACGACGAATTCGTAAGTTTGCGCCATGCCGCTTCCCCCCGGTCTCCACGAGCCCGATCCCGGCTCGTTCCGGCGAGACTAAATCATAATTGGCTTTGGTTAAATTGCCGTTGGAGCGGGCGTTTCGTCCAAGCCGAACGCCGCCGCGTAGCCGACGCGGGCGGGCGTCTCGCTCTCTCCCTCGGGCGTCAGCGCCAGGGCCATGAAAGCCTTGCCCGAGAACGGCGCTTGCAGCGGGCGGGCGGTCGCGGCGGCAAAACCGAAACGACGGTAGTAGGCGGGATCACCGAGAACCACGACGAGCGCCATGCCGGCTCGCTGGCAACATGCCAGGCCCTCGCGGACCAAAGCCGTGCCAATGCCTTCGCCTTGCCGCCCGGGCGCCACCGCCAGCGGCGCCAGTGCCACGGCCGGGATCGACTCGGCACCCCTGGTCACCGTCAAGGGGCTGAAGAGGATGTGGCCAACGACGGCGTCGTCGGCGACGGCGACGGCGACCAGCGCCACCAACACGTCACCGTCGCGGCGCAGCCGTTCGACCAATCGCACCTCGTCCTCGCCCTCGAAGGCGGCGGCGATGACTTCGGCAATGGCGGGCCGGTCGGCTTGCCTCTCGTCGCGAAGGTCGAGCGACATCGCGGCCGCCTTAATAGTCGCCGCCGGCCAGTGAATGGACGTGGTAGGGCTGGCGGGAGAGGCCGACGCAGAACTTGCCGACCAGCGGCTCCAACGCCTCGGCGAAGGCGCGGGCCTCGGTATTGCGTTGGCGCAGCTCGTCCACCGCCGTTTCCACCTTGGCGCGGATCCGGCCCATGTCGAGGGTCAGGTAGCCGCCGTTGGCATAGATCATGCGGCCGCCGACCATGACCCGGGCGACGGCGCTGCCTTCCTCGGTGTGGACCAGCTGGTTGGTGACGTCGTTCAGGGGCAGATAGTTCACGTGGCCCGCGTCGAGGAAGACGATGTCCGCCTTGGCGCCGACGGCGATGCGGCCGATTCCATCGCCGAAGCCGAGCAGCCGGGCGCTACCCGCCGTCGCCATCTCCAGCACCTTCTCGGTCGGCAGCCATTCCTCGTAGTCGTGGCTCTGCAGCCGGCTGGCGAAGGAGGCCAACCGCATCGCCTCGAACATGTTCTGATTGTCGGAGCAACTGACCGCGTCGGTGCCGATGCCGACGTCGACGCCGGCCCGGAGCATCGCCGCCGCCGGCGCCAAGCCCGAGCCGAGCCGCATGTTGGAGCCCGGATTGTGCGCCACCCTCGAGCCGTTGTCGGCCAGGCGCCGGATGTCGTCGTCGTCGAGCCAGACCGCGTGCGCGGCGGCGAAGTCGGGCCCGAGAATCCCGAGCTCGTCGAGATGCGCGGTCAGGGTCCGGCCGTAGCGCTCCATGCCGGCGATCGCCTGCGCCTTCGACTCGGCGAGATGGGTGTGAAAGCCGAGGTCCAGGTCGGCCGCCAGATCGCGACAGCCGATCAGAAAGTCGTCCGAGCAATGCAATGGAATGGTCGGTGCCAAGGCCGGCTTGGCGCGCTCGCGGTCGAAGGGCCAGGCTTCGAAAATCTCGGCGCAGCCGGCCAGGGTCTCTTGCCAAGGTGCCAGCGCCACCCGCTCCATCTGCTGGCGCGACGCCTCCGGTAGCGCCTCCAGCAGGCCCGGGATGGCCTGGTAGAGGCTGCGATCGGCGATCATCGGCGCCAGGACGACCCGCATGCCGACGTCGAGATAGGCTTGGGCCACCGCCCGCATGCCCTCCACGGTCGGCGCCGGAAACTCGAAATAAAGGTCGTAGCAAGCGGTGCAGCCCTTCGCCACCATCTCCAGCGCGGCGATCGCGGCACTCAGATACTTGTGCTCGGGTGCCCGGTTGCCGCTGATCCAGGGCCCGGCGTTCAGTAGCAGTTCCAGCGTCCAGCGGTCGCCGAAGCCCCGCGCCAGGCCGCCATGGCCGTGCGTGTGAGCGTTGACGAGGCCCGGCATCAACAGCTGCTCGGCGGCGTCGATCGTCTCTACGCCCTCGGGCGCGGCGAGGCCGGGCGGGCCGATCTCGGCGATGGCGTCGCCGGCGATCAGAATATCGGCCGGCCGGGCCTGGTGGGCGGCGAAGTCGATCAGCCGGGCGCCGCGGATCGCTATATTCGGGACGGTTCCGCTCATCTCGTCTTGATCCTCTCCTCGCTCGGGCCACGGCGGTCGACAAAACGTGATCGGCGGCCGGCACCTAAGGCTTCGATGACTGTAGAGAACAGAGAAGGAAATCGTTTACCATGTTCGAGGACGATGCAAGGGATTGCGTCGCTGGGGCGAGCGCCAGCGCTCGGTAAGAATGGGTCACCTGCCATGTTCAACCTGCAAAACCAGCGCCTTTTCGACTCGGTCGACCTGAGCTACGGCTCGCACAAGCGATCCGACGACGGCATGTGCGCGATGGAGATGGTGGCTTTCCTGGCCGGCGAGACGCACAGCGACCACCCCGATTGCGCCTGTCCCGTACTGACCGGCTTCACGATTCGCCTCAACGATTCAATGCCGCACGAGTGGCGCCAGCAGTTGAAGCCCTATCTGCCGCTATTGATCGGAACCCGCGACGACCAAGAGGTGGCGCGCGCCGAGCTGCTGGCCTGGCAAGCGATACGCATCTTCCTGCCGATCGCGCTGGAGGCCTGTCATCAACCCGAGCGGGCGGCCCGTTTTCGCGCCTTCGAAGGCGGCCTCGACAAGGCGGCGGATGCCGCTTATGCGGCCTATGCGGCGCTCGCCGCCAGCCCCGCCGGCAAGCGCGCCATCAACGCCACCCGCCTCGCCACCATGGCGACGGCCCGCGCCGCCTATGCGAGCCACACCGCCGGCGCCGCCCGGGCGCCGCATCTCGGCCAGGCGGTGGAAGCCTCGGACGCGGCCGATGTCGCCATCGCCGTCACCCGCCTCGCCGACCCCGATACCATTTGGGCCCTGGCGCTGGAGACCCTGGACGAGGCGATCGCGATCGGTGCCGAAGAACGGGCGCCGACACCGTCGCCAGTCGCCTCGCGGCACAGCGTCGACGCCTGAGACCGGCCGATCGGCGCGACCGAGATATGACGGAGCAGTCCGAGGCCCACAGCTATAATGGCCGCCGCATCTTCCAGAGCGTGCTCGGCCTGATCGGCATCGCGATCATGGTCTTGGCGATCTACGACCTCTCCCAAGACCATAGTCTGGGGGTCCGCGAGCTGAAGCTCGAGGAAAGTCCGGTGATCCGAGACATGAACCGCTTCATCGATCAAGTGATCGGCCGCCTGCCGATCGACTTTCTGATGTTGAGCGTCGGCGCCTGGATCGCTTTTTTCGGCCTGCATGGCGTCTTCCATCGTGGGCCGCAACTCAAGTTCGACCCCGACGGCATCTATTATTTTCGATTCGGCGAGCAGACCATTCCCTGGAGCGCCTTGGCGCATGTCCGCTTCGTCAACCGCCGCCGCACCAGCCTGCTGCGCTCGCCCTCGATCGACATCGAGCTCCAGGACCCGGCCCCCGTGGCGGCGCGGCAGCCGCCGCTCTATCGGCTCTTTCGTCGGCTCACCCATATTTTCGACCCCACCATGTTCACCATTCACGGCTACGACATCGATGTGCCCCTCTACCGCGTCGCAGGCGAGATGCAGCGCGTGGCGGAGCCGGTAATCGACGAGAACGCCGCCGACGAGGCCTGATCGGCCGCAACCTTGACTTTCAGCCGGCGTGAAAGCCTGATGTCGGGCGGCAGGCTGGAGGGCAGAGCAATGAGCGAGACACATAGCCACGACAAGAACGGATCGGTGACGGATCCGGTCTGCGGCATGACGGTCGATCCCGAAACGACCGCGCACCACTACCACCATGGCGGTCAGGACTACCACTTCTGCAGCGCCGGCTGCCGGGGCAAGTTCGAGGCCGCGCCCGACGATTACCTGGCCGGCCGGCAGCCACCGTCGGCGCCGGTGCCCGCCGGTACCCAGTACACCTGTCCGATGCATCCCGAGATCATTCGCGACGGCCCGGAGGCCTGTCCCCTCTGCGGCATGGCGCTGGAGCCGATGGGGGTGCCGCTCGACGACGGGCCGAGCCCGGAACTGGTCGATTTTTCACGGCGTTTCTGGATCGGCCTGGTGCTGGCCCTGCCGGTCTTCGTGCTGGCCATGGCCGAGCATGTTCCAGGTCTCGCAATCGAGACGCTGATCCCGGCCCAAGTCTCGATCTGGATTCAGTTCGTGCTGTCAACGCCGGTGGTGCTTTGGTCCGGGTTGCCGTTCTTCACCCGGGGTTGGGCCTCGGTTTTGAACCGCAGCCTCAACATGTTCACGCTGATCGCCATCGGTACCGGCGCCGCCTATCTCTATAGTCTGGTCGCGGTCCTGGCGCCGGACGTCTTTCCCGCCGCCTTCCGCATGGCTGGTGGCACCGTGCCGGTCTATTTCGAGGCTGCCGCCGTCATCGTCGTTCTGGTCCTGCTGGGCCAAGTCCTGGAGCTGCGGGCGCGCGAGCAGACCGGGCAAGCGATCAAGGCGCTGCTCGACCTGGCGCCCGAAACCGCGCGGCGGCTGGCCGAGGACGGCAGCGAGGCGGAAGTATCGCTCGACCAGGTGCAAAGCGGCGATCGCTTGCGGGTTCGCCCGGGCGACGAGGTGCCGGTCGACGGCACCGTGCTGGAAGGGCGGAGCGCGGTCGACGAATCCATGATCACCGGCGAATCCCTGCCGGTCACGAAAGAGCCGGGCGACCCCGTCATCGGCGGCACCTTGAACGGCCAAGGCGGCTTCGTCATGACGGCGGAGCGGGTCGGTGCCGAGACCATGCTGTCCCGGATCGTCGAGATGGTGGCGAAGGCACAGCGAAGCCGAGCCCCGATCCAACGCCTGGCCGACGTCGTCGCCGGCTATTTCGTGCCCGCCGTTTTGGCCATCGCCGTCATTGCCTTCGTTACCTGGTCCATTTTCGGGCCGCCGCCGGCGATGAGCTTCGGCTTGATCGCGGCGGTCTCGGTGCTGATCATCGCTTGTCCCTGCGCGCTCGGCCTGGCGACGCCGGTATCGATCATGGTGGCGACCGGGCGCGGCGCCCAGGCCGGCGTTCTGATCCGCGACGCCGAGGCCCTGGAGCGGCTGGAAAAAGTCGACACCCTGGTCATCGACAAGACCGGCACGCTGACCGAGGGCCGGCCGAGCGTGACCGCGATCAAGCCCGCCGAGGGCCGCGCGGAGGATGAAATCCTGGCCCTCGCGGCGGCATTGGAGCGGGCCAGCGAGCATCCGCTGGCCGAGGCGGTGGTGGCGGCGGCCGAGGCCCGCGGCCTCGCCCTCGCCGACGCCGAGGACTTCGCCTCCAAGACCGGCATGGGCGTCGTCGGCCGGATCGGCGGCGCCGAGGTCGGTCTCGGCAATCGGGCCCTCTTGGACGAGCTGGGGATCGACCCGGCCGGTTGGGAAGCGGAAGCCGACGTGATGCGGCGGGAAGGTGCTACCGTCGTCTTCGTGGTCGGCGACGGCGCCGTCGCCGGCCTGCTGGCGATCGCCGACCCGATCAAGGAAACCACGCCGGCGGCACTGACGGCGCTACGTGGCGAAGGCTTGCGGCTCGTTATGCTGACCGGCGACAACCGCACCACCGCCGAGGCGGTGGCCGCGCGGCTGGCGATCGACGAAATCGAGGCCGAGGTGATGCCCGAGCGCAAGGGCGAGATCGTGCGCCAACTGCAGGCGGCGGGCCGGGTCGTGGCGATGGCGGGGGACGGCGTCAACGACGCCCCGGCACTAGCTGAAGCCGACGTCGGCATCGCCATGGGCACCGGCACCGACGTCGCCATCGAGAGCGCCGGCGTCACCCTGGTCAAGGGCGACTTGCAAGGTATCGTCCGGGCCCGGCGGTTGAGCCGGGCGACCCTCGGCAACATCCGCCAGAACCTCTTCTTCGCCTTCATCTACAACGCCGCGGGCGTGCCCATCGCGGCCGGGATTCTGTACCCCGTGATCGGCCTGCTGTTGAGCCCGATGATCGCGGCCCTGGCGATGAGCTTGAGCTCGGTCTCGGTGATCTCCAATGCGCTCCGGCTGAAGCGGGCCCGGATCTGACGATGGCCGGCCGGCTCTTCCTCGCCGCCTTCCTGCTGCTGGCCTGGCCGGCCCAGGCCGAGACTTGGATGCTGTTTGGCCGGCATGGCGGCTGCACCTCGCTCGCGGAAATGGCGAAACGGGAGCCGATCTTCGAGGGCGTCGCCAGCCCCGAGGAGCTGCGGGCGAAGCTGCGCCTGCAGGGCGCCGAATTCACCTACGAGGAGCATACCTACGAGGAGCACACCGCCGACGGCCAACGCGTCGTCATGGTGAAGGCACCGGCCCTCGGCCTCGCCATAGCTCTCGTACCGAAAAGCTTCTGCGAGCGCTAGAGCGCCGGCTTACTCCGCCATCGCCTCGAGCCGGATCGGGGCGCCGTCGCGGACGGTGGCGAGCTGTTTGACGTCGTCGGGGGCGCGGCCCCAGATGTTGGTCGGCGCCGCCAGGCGGATCGGGGTCTGGCCGAAGCCGATGGCGATGGCATCGCCCTCGACCCAGAAGGCGAGTTCGCCGGCCTCCACGATGGCGCGGGCGTCGGCCTCCCGGTCGGCGGCGACGGGGGTGGAGAAATAAACCTCCTCGCCCCAGGTGTTGGCGCTGGCCTCGAAGGGGAGCGCCGCCCAGATCGCATCCGCCGTCGCCGTCTCCAGCAACTCGGCCCGGATCACGACGTCGGCGATGGTCATTTTCAACTGGCGCATGGCGGCCTCGCTCGGCTCGGTTGTCGGAACGGCGAGCCTAACGTCCGATGCGTCGCTTCGAAAGCGCCCAGTGCCGTCGGACCCTAGAGGTCGAGGCCGCGTTTCTCGAGGGCGCGGCGCCATTTGTCGTCGTCTTCGGCGCCGAAGACGAGGCCGTCGTCGGCCGGCACCCAGTACCAATCGCCACGCCCGATCTCGCCTTCCAGTTGGCCCGCCCCCCAGCCGGCGTATCCGAAGGCGACGACCGCCTGCTTCGGCCCCTCGCCCTCGGCCAGCGCCTCGACGATTTCGGCGTTTGAGGTGACGCCATAGCCGTTCTCGACCACCATGGTGCCGTCGATGGCGAAGTCGAGGCGATGCAGGACGAAGCCACGCCGGGGCTCCACCGGCCCGCCGTAGTGGATCCGGACCTTTCGTTGGAAGCGCTTCCCCTTGCCGTCGGGATCGTCGAGCAGCATCGCCAGCGGCGCTTCCGCCACGGTCTTGTTGACGATCAGCCCCATGGCACCCTCGGCATTGTGGCGCAGCATCAGGATAACGCTTTCCCGGAAGCGGGGGTCGGGCATGCTTGCCGCCGCCACCAGCAACTCGCCGGCGTGGCTGTCGAAGTCGTCGACCCGCCGCTTGCCGTCGGTGGCGCCGAGCAGACCGAGCGCCAGCACGGCCAGCAGCAGACGCGGCAGTAGACGTGGGCCGTCCTGCTTGCGGCACGCCGCCGGGACGCCGGGATAGCTGATCCAACTCATCCCCTATTGTGCCAGAGCCGTGGCTCGGGCAAAAGCAGAGCCGAGGCCGGGGCGGAACGATCCCCGGCAGGGGAAGCGACACATAGATGGTCGAGCGGTACGACTACATCATCGTCGGTGCCGGCATGGCGGGCGCCACGGCCGGCTATCAACTGGCGGAACGAGGCTCGGTCCTGGCCCTGGAGATGGAGGCCGAGCCCGGTTACCACACCACCGGGCGCTCGGCCGCGATCTACTCCGAATGGTACGGCAACGCCACCATCAACGGCCTCACCAGCGGCAGCAAGGCTTTCTTCCTGGCACCGCCCGACGGCTTCGCGCAACACCCTATTCTGACTCCGCGTGGCGTCCTGCTGATCGGCCGCGAGGACCAGCGGGTCGCCCTCGATGCCGCCGAGGCCGAGGGCCGGCACCTGGAGACCATCCGCCGCCTGGACCGGGACCAGGCGTTGGCGCTCTGCCCGGTGTTGCGCCCTGGCTATGTCTCGGGTACCGTTCATGAATCGGACGCCATGGACATCGACGTCCATGCGCTGCACCAGGGTTTCCTCAAGGGCTTGCGTGCCAAGGGTGGGCGGCTCGTCACCGATGCCACGGTCGAGGCGCTTGCGCGCCGGGACGGGGTCTGGCGCGTGGAAACGAAGGCGGGCGACTTCGAAGCCCCCGTCATCGTCGACGCGGCGGGTGCCTGGTCGGACGACGTGGCGGAAATGGCCGGGCTGGCGCCGGTCGGCCTGGTGGCGAAGCGGCGCACGGCGATCCTCTTCGATCCCCCGGCCGATACCGAGGTCGCCGCCTGGCCGGCGGTCGTCGACGTCGACGAAGATTTCTATTTCAAGCCCGATGCCGGGCGGATCATGGGCTCGCCGGCGGACGAGACACCGCAACCGCCAGCGGATGCGCAAGCGGAAGAGCTGGATGTCGCCATCGCCGTCGACCGGATCGAGCGGGCGACGGTGCTCCGGGTCCGGCGGATCGAGCACCGCTGGGCGGGCTTGCGTACCTTCGCCCCCGACAAGACGCCGGTGGTCGGCTTCGAGCCGGCCGCGCCCGGCTTTTTTTGGTTCGCGGGCCAGGGCGGCTACGGCATCCAGACCGCGCCGGCGATGGGCCGGCTCGCCGCCGGGTTGATCCATGGCGAGGGCGTGCCCGACGACCTCGCCCGTCTCGGCGTCACCGAGGCGGCGATCTCACCAGCTCGTTTTCGCGACACTTAGAAACTCATCCTCTGGGAGGGAGCCCAATGAAGACCTTCATCGCCTGTCTCGGCACCGAGACCAACACCTTCTCGCCGATCCCGACCGGTCTCGAGACCTTCGCCGAGACCATGCTCTGCCATGGCGATGCGACGACGCGCGATTTCTCCCTCTTCGCCGGGCCGCTGCATGTTTGGCGCGAGCGCACCGAGGCGCACCAGGGCCAGGTGGTGGAAAGCCTGGCCGCCTTCGCCGAGCCCGCCGGCATCACCGTGCGCGCCGTCTACGAGAGCTTGCGGGACGAGATCCTGGACGACCTCCGCGCCGCCCTGCCGGTCGATATCGTACTGCTCAACATGCACGGCGCCATGGTCGCGGACGGCTACGACGATTGCGAGGGCGACCTGTTGGCGCGGGTCCGCGAGATTGTCGGGCCCGGAGTGCCGATCGGCGCCGAGCTCGACCTGCACTGCCATATCACCGAGAAGATGCTGGCGGCGGCGACGGCGATCGTCACCTTCAAGGAATATCCCCACACCGACCCCAAGGAGCGGGCAGCGGAGCTGTTCGAGGTCTGCCATGCCGCGGCCGAGGGTCGGGTCGAGCCGGTGATGGCGACTTACGATACCCGGATGATCAACTCCTACCGGACACCGGTGGAACCGCTCCGCTCCTTCGTCGATTCGATGCAGGCGCTGGAGGGCAAGGACGGCATCCTCTCGGTCTCCTTCGGGCATGGATTTCCCTATGCCGACGTCGCCGATGTCGGCGGCAAGGTGCTGGTGGTCGCGGACGGCGACGGCGCGGCGGCGGCCGGCTTGGCGGAAAAGCTCGGCCGCGAGCTCTGGGAGATGCGCGACCAAATCAAGGCGCCACGCCTCTCCATCGACGAAGCCCTGGACCAGGCGCTGGCCGTAGACGGGGCGCCGGTGGTGCTGGCCGACGTCGCCGACAACGCCGGCGGCGGCGCGCCGAGCGATGCCACCTTCGTGCTGGCCCGGATTCTGGAACGCGGTATCGGCGACGTCATGAACGGGCTCTATTGGGACCCGGTCGCGGTTCGCTTCTGCATCGAGGCGGGGGAGGGGGCGACGTTACAACTCCGGATCGGCGGCAAATGCGGCCCCGCCTCGGGCGATCCCCTCGACCTCGAGGTCACCGTGCGGCGCATTGTCCGCGACGCGACGCAGAGTTTCGGTGCTTCCACCAACGGCCTCGGTGACGCGGTCTGGGTCAGTACCGGGAACGACATCGATTTGGTGCTGAACAGTGCCCGGACCCAGGTCTTCCACCCCGACGCCTTCACCCAGCTTGGCCTCGATCCGGCGGCCAAGCGCCTGGTGGTGGTGAAGTCGACGCAGCACTTCTATGCCGGCTTCGAGCCGCTGGCGGCGGAAATCCTCTATATCGCCTCGCCGGGCACGCTTAGCTCCGACTACGCCACGATTCCCTACGGCAAGCGCGAGACCCCGTTCTGGCCCAAGGTGGCGGACCCGTGGGCGGAATAGCACAGCCACGGTGTTGACCCGGGGGCAGTGCTGCCGCTCTACTCGATCGGCGGAAGGTGTGTGAGCCATTGGGAGAGACGCGTATGAGTTACCGGGTCGGCATCGATATCGGCGGGACCTTCACCGACATGGTTTTCCTGACCGAGGCCGGCGAGGCCTTGACCTTGAAGCTGCCCTCGACGCCGGACGACTACAGCCGCGGCATCGCCGAGGGCCTGGCCGAGGTCTTCGGGGCGGGCGAGATCGGCGCGGCCGAAATCGCCGAGGTGATCCACGGCACCACCATCGCCACCAACGCGATCCTGGAACGCCAAGGCGTCAAGACCGGCCTCGTCACCACCGAGGGTTTCCGCGACGTTCTGGAGATCCGTCGGCTTCGGATGCCCCGGCTCTACGACCTGACCTGGGAGAAGCCGAAGGCGCTGGCCGCCCGCGCCGATCGGGTCGAGGTTGCCGAACGCGTCGACCATGAAGGCCGGGTGCTCACCCCCCTCGACGAGGCCTCGGCGATCCAGGCTATCGACAAGCTGTTGGCGAACGGTGTCGAGGCGATCGCGGTGACCTTGATCAACGCCTACGCCAACGGCGAGCACGAACGTCGCATCGGCGAGTTGATCGCCGAGCGCGCGCCGGAGCTGCCGGTCTGCCTGTCCTCCGTGATCCTGCCCGAGATCAAGGAATACGAGCGCACCTCCACCGCCGTCGTCAATGCCTACATCCTGCCCGTCGTGGCCCGGTATCTGAGCGGGCTCGCCGCCGCGCTGGAGCGGCTGGGGGTCGCCGCGCCGCTGCTCGTGATGCAGTCGAGCGGTGGCGCCATGGGGGTCGAGGCGGCCTGCGAGCGGCCGATCCACATCATCGAGTCCGGTCCCGCCGCTGGTGTCGTCGGCGGCGCCGAGATCGCCGCCAAGCTCGGTTTCGAGGACGTCTTGACCTTCGACATGGGCGGCACCACGGCGAAGGCGGCGATCATCGAGGGCGGCGCCTACGACCGGGTCGGCGAGCTGGACGTCGGCGCCGGCATCAACTACGCCGCCCGGCTATTGAAGGGCGGCGGCCATCACGTCCGGGTGCCGGCGATCGATATCGCCGAGGTCGGTGCCGGCGGCGGCAGCCTGGTCCGGATCGATGCCGGCGGCTCGCTCGCCGTTGGACCGGAAAGCGCCGGCGCCGTGCCGGGGCCGATCTGCTATGGCCAGGGCGGCGAGGTGCCGACGGTGACCGACGCCAACGTGGTATTGGGCTTCGTCAATCCTGACTATCTGGTCGGCGGCGAATTGGCACTCGATGCCGGCGCCGCGGCCGAGGCGATCCGAAGCCAGATCGCCGAGCCGCTGGGGGTTTCCGTGGACGAGGCCGCCTTCGGCATCCACCGGGTCGCCAATGCGGCGATGACCCGGGCGTTGCGCGCGGTCTCCTCCGAACGGGGCCGCGACCCGCGCCGCTTCGCGCTGATGGCCTTCGGCGGCAACGGCCCGGTCCACGCCGTGACGCTGGCCCGCTCGCTCGATATCGGAACCATCCTGGTGCCACCGACGGCCGGGGTCTTCAGCGCCCTCGGCTTGTTGTTTCCGGCGACCGAGCATCACTACGTCCGCACCTTCAAGCGCGAAATTCAGGATCTTTTGCCGGCCGACGTGTTGGCGGCCTACGGCGCGCTGGAGGCCGACGGGCGGCGGGAACTCGAAAGCGAAGGCTACGGCGAGGACCGCATCGAGTTCGAGCGCTTCGCCGATCTGCGCTATCGCGGCGAGAACACCGAGTTGACGGTTCCGGTCGGCGATGGCGACGATATCGTCGACGCGGCGGTCAGCGCCTTCGGCGACGAGCACGAGCGCACCTACGGTTACCAAAGTGACGACGAGGTCGTGGTTCTGGTCAACCTGCGCCTGATCGCTCGCGGCCTCAGCGACGAAAAACGCGTGCCCGAGGCCTTGCGGGTGACGACCCAGGCCGGCGGCGGGGTGGTTCGGCGACCGCGTAGCGTCTACTTCGGACCCCGGTACGGCCGCCTCGAGGCCGCCGTCGTCGATCGAGCGGAGATTACCGAGGCCGGCTTGGACGGCCCCCTGATCGTCGAGGAATACGACAGCACCACGGTGGTGTCGCCAGACTGCCGGATCCGGCTGGACGCCTGGCAGGTCCTGCGTCTCGACGTCGGCGCGGAACAGGAGAGTTGATGCCATGGCCGAACGTTTCGCCACCGAGACGGAAGCGCGCCCAATACTGGAAAGCGGGCGCGATCCCTTCACTCTGGAGGTGATCAAGAACGCGCTCGCCTCCGTCGCCGACGAGATGGCCGGAACGGTGCAGCGGACGGCGCGCTCGTTCGTGGTCAAGGAAGCGCTCGACTATTCGACCGCCCTTTTCGGCGCCGAGGGCGAGCTGATCGCTCAAGGGACCTGTCTGCCCCTGCACATGGGCGCCATGCCCTATGCCATCGAGGCCTCGAAGCGGGCCTTCGAAGGCGAGATGCGGCCAGGCGACCTCTACATCATGAACGACCCTTGGGATGGCAGCACGCATCTGCCGGACGTGGTCTGCGTCAAGCCGATCTTCCTGGATGAGCGGCTGGTCGGCTACGCCGCGGTGCTGGCGCACCAGACCGACATCGGTGGCCGGGTCGCCGGCGGCAATGCCAGCGATTCGACTGAGATCTACCAGGAGGGGCTACGGCTGCCGCCGGTTCGGCTCTACGACGCGGGCGAGCCCTGCACCTCGATCTTTCGGATCATCGAGCGCAACGTCCGGGTGCCGGAAACGGTGTTGGGCGATATCCGAAGCGAGATCGCGGCTTGCACCATCGGCGAGCGGCAACTGCTGGAGCTGATTGCGAAGTACGGTCTGGAGGATTTCGAAGCCTACTGCCAGGAGCTTCTGGATTACACCGAGCGCTTCACCCGAAGCGAGATCGCCAAGCTGCCGGACGGCGCCTACCGGTTCACCGACTACATCGACAACGACGGCATCGATCCCGGAAGAATCACCTTCCAAGTCGAGATCACCATCGAGGGCGAGGAGATGGTGGTCGATTTCGCCGGCACCTCGCCGCAGGTCAGGGGTGCCATCAACTCGGTCTATCCCTTCACCGCTTCCGCCGCCTGGGCCTGCGTGCGCTCGGTGCTGGACGCCAACATACCCAACAACGCCGGCTATTTCCGCCCCATCAAGGTGGTGACGCCGCCGCGATCCATTGTCGATCCGGAGCCACCCTCGCCGGTGGCGGCCAGGGGCCTCGCCGGCTTTCGGATCGCCGATACCGTGTTGGGCGCCTTGGCCCAGATCGTGCCGGAGCTGGTGCCGGCCAGCGGCGGCAGCTCGCCCGACGCCGGGGTCAGCCTCGGCGGCTACTATCCCGACGGCAAGCCCTTCGTCTATCTGGAATTCCTGGTCGGCTCGTGGGGCGGCGGGCCGTGGCGCGACGGCATGGACGCCTGCACCGGCATCATCGTCAACTATTCCAACACCCCGGTCGAACTGCTGGAGAGCGAGCAGCCGTTGCTGGTCGAGCGCTACGGTTTCGTCGAGGACACCGGCGGGGCCGGCGAATACCGGGGCGGCCTGACCTTGGAGCGTCACCTCCGTTTCCTGGAGGAGGAGGGTACCATCCAAGTCCGCTCCGACCGCCGCGAGATCGCGCCCTATGGCCTCGAAGGCGGTGCCAACGGTGCCACCTCGAACGTGCGAATCCGCCGTGCCGGCGGCGAGATCGAGACGCAGCCGTCCAAGTTTCTGACCGCGCTGCATCGCGACGACGTGCTGGAAGTACGGCTGGCCAGCGGTGGTGGCTATGGCGATGCGCTGGTCCGGGCTCCAGAGCGCGTCCTCGACGACGTCCGCGAGGAGAAAGTTTCGGTTGCGCATGCGGCGTCGGCCTACGGCGTCGTCGTCGCCGGCGATCCGCTCGAGGTCGATTTCCCGGCGACGAAGCGGCTTCGCGCCGAGCGGCGGGCGGGAGTGGCGAAATGACCCAGCTTTCAGACATCTCGGCCGTCGAGCTGCGGCGAATGATCGGCGCCAAGGCGATTTCGCCAGTCGAGCTGCTGGCCGCCTGCCGGGCCCGCACCGAGCAAGTCGACCCGGTCCTGAACGCAATGCCGATCACCTGCTGGGAGCGAGCTGAAACAGAGGCAATCGCGGCCGAGCGGGCGGTCTCGGCGGGGGCGCCGCTCGGCCCTTTGCACGGCCTGCCGATCGGGATCAAGGACCTGCAGCTGACCGAGGGGGTGCGCACCACTTTCGGCTCGCCCCTCTTCGCCGACAATGTACCGGAAGCGGACGAACGCGGTGTTGGGGCGGTCCGCGCCGCCGGCGCCATCGTCGTCGGCAAGACCAACACGCCCGAGTTCGGGGCCGGCGCCAACACCAACAATCCGCTCTTCGGGCCGACCGGCAACCCCTTCGATCCGGCGCGAATCTGCGGTGGCTCCTCCGGCGGTTCGGCGGTGGCACTGACTTGCGGCATGGTACCGCTGGCGACCGGCTCGGATACCGGCGGCTCGCTCCGCACGCCCGCCGCCTATTGTGGCGTCGTCGGCTTCCGGCCCTCGCCCGGCCTGGTCCCGGTGGAGCGCCGAGCAATCGGTTGGTCGCCCTTGTCGGTGCAGGGCGCGATGGGGCGCGACGTCGCCGACACGGCGCTCTTGTTTTCGGCGATGGCGGCCTACGACGCACGCGACCCGCTCTCCTATCCGACCGACCCGGCGGCCCTGGCGGTGCCGGCGGAGGTGGATCTCGCGGGCCTTCGGGTCGTGGTCTCGGAGGATTTGGGCTTCGCGCCGGTCGACGACGGCATCCGACAGACCTTTCGCGATGCCGTCGCCGGCATCGAAGGTTGCTTCGGCCAGGTCGAGCGCCGCGACCCACCGCTGGCCGACTCGGACGAAATCTTCGAGATCCTGCGTGCGGTGCAATTTCTGGTGGCGCATGGCGAGAACTACGAAAAGAATCGCGACAAGCTCGGCCCCAATATCGTCGCCAACGTGGAGCAGGCGCTCAGCTATTCCTTCGCCGCCGTGGCCCGGGCGCAAGCCGCCCACACCGCCCTCTACCGCCGTTTCGTTTCCTTCATGGACGATGTCGACCTGCTACTGGCGCCGATGGCGGCGGTGCCGCCGTTTCCGGTCGAGCAGCTCTATCCGACCCATATCAACGGCGAGGAGCTGAGAACCTATTTCCACTGGCTCGGCCTCGCCTACGGGATCACGCTGACCGGTCATCCTGCGGTCTCGATTCCCTGCGGCCTGGATCCGACCGGCACTCCCTTCGGACTGCAATTGGTCGCCAAGCGTTACGACGATACCGGCCTCCTCGCCATGGCGGCGGCGGTCGAGCGGCAGCTGGCGACGATCCCGGCACTGGCGCGGCCGCTGCCCGATTTGGAGGCGCTGTCGGGATGAGCCGGCGCGTCCTCTCGGCCCAGCTCAGCCACGAAACCAACACATTCTCGATCCGGCCGACCACGCTCGCCGACTACCAGGCCCGCCAGTGCTATTGGGGCGACGAGGTGGTCCGTGCCATGGCCGATACCCGGACCGAGATCGGCGCCCACCTGGACGCCGCCCGCCGGCACGGCTGGACCCTGGTGCAGCCGGTGGCGGCGCACGCGACGCCGTCGGGAAAGACCACGGCCGAGGCTTGGGCGGCGCTGAAGGGGGCGGTGCTGGCGGCGGCGGGTGCCGGCCGCCTGGACGGCGTCCTGCTGGCCTTGCACGGCGCCATGGTGGCCGACGGGGCGGACGATGCCGAGGGCGATCTGCTGGCCGCCCTGCGCGAGTTGTTGGGCCCGGAGCTGCCGATTGCCGTCACCCTCGATCTGCATGCAAACGTCACCGATGCGATGGTCCGGCACGCCGATATCACCATGGCCTACCGCACCTACCCGCACATCGACCAGTACGAGATCGCGACCGAAGCGGCCGACCTGTTGCAGCGCGTCATGGTGGGCGAGATCAGGCCGGTTTCGACCGTTCGCCGCGCCCCGCTGCTGGACGGCTGCGACCATGGTCGGACGCAAGGCGGTCCGATGTCCCGCCTGCTGGCGCGTGCCCAGGCCCATGTCGAGAGTACGCACGGGATCCTGGCGGTGACGGTGGCGGCCGGCTTCGCCTGGTCCGACATCGAAGAGGCAGGGCCCTCGATCACCGTCGTTTCCGACGGCGACAGCGCCGAGGCCGACCGCATCGCCGAGGCGATGATCGCCGAGGTCTGGGCGACGCGGGCGGAGCTGACGGTTAGGCCGGTGACGGTGGCGGAAGCCGTTGCCCGGGCGGACGACAAGGCCGGCCTGCTGGTCATCGCCGACACCACCGACAATCCGGGTGGTGGCGGCTACGGCGATGGTGTCCGGCTGCTGGAGGGCATACTGGCGGCGGGCCTGGAGGATGCGGCTTTCGCCTGCATTTATGACCCCGAGGCGGCGCAAATCTGCCACCGCGCCGGCCTCGGCGCCGAGGTTGCGATCACGCTCGGTGCCAAGATCGACCCCGACCTCTATGGCCCGCCGCTGGCACTGACGGGCACCGTCGCCAAGCTGACCGACGGCGCCTTCGTTTGCGAGGGGCCGATGTGGGCCGGGGTGGCGAACACGCTCGGGCCCACCGCGGTGCTGCGGGTCGGCGGGGTCTCTATTCTGATCGCCTCCAACAACTTGCAGGTCACGGACCGCCAGGTCTTCCTCGCCCAAGGCATCGTGCCGGAGGACTGCTCGGTGATCGGGCTGAAGTCCTCGCACCACTTCCGGGCCGCTTTCGAGCCCATCGCGACCGAGGTCGTGGTGGTCGATTCCGGTGCCCTCGTCTCCACCGACTACGCGCGCTTCCCCTACGCCAAGCTCCGCCGCCCGATCTGGCCGCTGGACCAAGGCGTCGAGGGACCGGGCTGAGCGGCCGTAGCCCGAGCGGTATCTTGTACCAGCGAGTGTTCGAACCGACTCTCGTGGCGTCATCGCGAGGAGGCGAAGCCGACGAAGCGATCCAGTATCTCGGCTTCCAATCTGGATTGCTTCGCTAGGCTCGCAATGACACCGGCGGAGGGCGTCGCATAAGTTAGCTCATTGACTCGCAGATATCATGGCCTGCCCAGCAAGCGCTTCAGGTAATAGGAGATGCCCTTGTCGAAGGTGAAGAGGCGGTGGCTGGTGAAGGAATAGAAGGCGACCAGGCCGATGGCGAGGAAGTGGCTGGTCGCCTCGCCGTCGCCGGCGAGCCGGGCCAGCAACGTCTCCGGCGCCAGCAGTGCGATCAGCCACGGCGTTAGCGTGGCGCGCAGCGAGGTGGCGATCGCCACCGTCAGCAAGAGGCCGCCCAGGCTGACGACGACAAAGGTCCGCATTTCCTGATGCAGGCGCCGGCCCGAGCGGGCGAAGGTGAAGGCACGGTTCAGGCAGAAGCTGACCACCATGCCCGAGGTGAAGCCCAGCATGACGGCCAGCTTGTAGCCCCAGGCGCCGTCCCAACCGAGGCCGTTGTAGAAATAGAGGCCGACCAGAAAGTTGGTCGCGGCGGCGAGGCCCGAGAACAGCAGGAACTTGAGAAACTGGATCGAGGTGAAGGAGCGGGCCAGTGCCACCCCGTTGCCGCCGTCGTCCCGCTCGCCCGCGTGATCGGTCTTCATCCGCCGCGTCATCGCGCTAGAACTTGCGCTCCTCGACCAGCGATTGGGCCATCTCCGCTTGTCTCAAGTATTGCGCCAGGACATGCATCACCGACTGGTGCAGGTCTTCCGTGACGCCATAGTTGTCGCTATCGAAATGGATGTCGACGTCGGCCAGCTGGGCCGAGCGGCCGCCCGAAAACCCGGTCATGGCGATCGTGACGAGGCCGTTGTCGCGGGCCCACTCGACGGCGCGGACGATGTTCTCGCTGTCGCCCGAGGAAGATATGCTGATCAAGACGTCGCCCGCTTCGGCCAGCGATTGCAGCTGGTAGACGAAGACGTCGTCATAGGAGATGTCGTTGGCGATCGCGGTGACGATCTCCAGGTTGGCCGACAGGCTGACCACCCGGGGCTTGACCTCGGTGTCGGCCCGGACCCCCTTGACGTGATCGCAGAGCAGGTGGTTCGAAATCGCCGCCGAGCCGCCGTTGCCGCAACAGAAGGTCCAGCGCCGGGCGCGGTAGGCGGCTTGCAGAAGATCGGCGGCGGCCTCGATCCGATCCGGATCGAGGGCCGCCGCGGCGGCTTGGTACTCGGCTGCATAGTCGGCGAAAAAGGCGGCGGCGGAATCGTATTTATTCGAGGGAAAGGTCATGGCGGGTCCGATCTGGCGATCCTCGTATCGAAGATCCACTTATAATGGGTCGATGTCGGCGGCGCACCCGCGATCATTGCCGCGCGATACGGCGGCGATGCCAGTCGACCGCGCTCGCCACGATGGCGTCGAAATCATCGAACTCCGGGTGCCAGCCGAGAGTCGCTTGCAAGCGCTCCGCCGAGGCCACCAGGGAGGCCGGATCACCGGCCCGTCGCGCGTCGAGCGTGAGGGGAAGCTCGCCGCCGAGCGCCCGGCCGACCGCGTCGACCATTTGGCGCACCGAGACGCCATTGCCGGTGCCGACGTTGAAGATGTCCGAGGTACCGCCTTCCAAGAGATGCGTTAGAGCCAGAACATGCGCCCGAGCCAGGTCCGAGACATGGACGAAGTCTCGGATCGCGGTGCCATCCGGCGTCGGATAGTCGCTGCCGTAGATCTGGAATCCCGGCCGCTGGCCCAGCCCCGTGAGGATGGCCAAGGGCAGGGCGTGCGATTCCGGTTCGTGTGCCTCGCCGATCTCTCCCTCCGGGTCGGCACCGGCGGCGTTGAAATATCTGAGCGCGATGTAGCCGAGGTCCGACGCGCTGGCCTGATCGGCCAAGATCTGCTCTACCATCAACTTGCCGCGGCCATAGGGGTTGATCGGCCGCAGCGGATGGTCTTCCCGGATCGGCGTCGTCTCCGGCTCGCCATAGACGGCGGCGCTGGAGGAAAAGACGATGTGGCTAACGCCGCTCGCGGCCATGACCTCGAGCAAACGGCAGCTGCCCTCGACGTTGGCCTGGTAGAAGCGAAGCGGTTCTCGAACCGAGACGCCGGCCTCGATCAGACCTGCGAAATGGATCACGGCGGCGGGTCGCCAGCGTTCGAATACAGCCGCCAGACGGGCGCCATCGAGGATATCGCCCTCTTCCAGCGGGCCCCAACGAACGGCTTCCCGGTGGCCGTTCGAGAAGTTGTCGTAGGCGATCGGCCGAAAGCCGGCGCCCGCCAGTGCCTTGGCGGTGTGGGCGCCGATATACCCGGCGCCGCCGGTCACCAGAATATTGCGCATCTCAAGTCGTACCGGTGCGCCCGGGCACCAGGCGGCCAGCGCTTTCCATCACCGTCGCCGAGCCGGCGGCACCCTCCTCGTGATATTCGGCGTCCTGGTTGACCTGCCAGACGTCGTAGACGGTCCGCCCGGCGGCGATGTTCTCCACCGTCAGCATCGCCGTCATGATGGCGTGGTCTTGGTTGTTGTATTTGTGCATGCCGTTGCGGCCGACGAAGTGCAGGTTGGGGTAGCGCGTCTCCAGTTCCCGGCGCACCGTGGCGACGTTGGCCTGATAGTCTTCGTCATAGACGGGATAGGCCTTCTGCTGGCGAATGACGTGGCCGTCGACGATATCTTCCGGCCGGGCCAGGCCGAGCGCGACCAGCTCGCCCCGCGCCAGCTGGATCAGATCCTCGTCCGCCGCGCTCCAGAGGCCGTCGCCCTCGAAGCAGAAGTATTCCATGCCGTAGCAGTTCAGGTCCGGGTCCGGGACCATCTCCGGCGACCAGGACTTGAAGTTCTGAATTCGGCCGACCTGGACGCCCGGCTCGTGAATATAGATCCAGTTGTCGTCGAAGACGCCGCGGTCCTTCAGGATCAGTCCGACGATCAGGAAATCACGATAGCAGAGCGCCGCCGCTGCCGTCGTCGCCTCGGCCGTGGCGGTCGGCGACAAGGCCCCGACCAGCTCGCGCATCGGCATCGAGGAGATCACGTGGCCGCCCTTGTATTCCGAGGTTCGGCCCGCCTCGTCGCGGCAGCGGACCCGCCAGGGGCCGGTCTCGGCATCGAAGTCGAGACCGTCGACTGCTTGGTCCATGACGATGCGCCCGCCGTTCCGCCGAACCAGTTCCGCCGCCGCCTCCCACATCATCCCCGGGCCCTTGCGGGGATAGCGAAAGCTGTCGATCAGGGTCTTGATCACCTTGTCCTTGTCGCCGGTCTTGGGCGGGAAGAGGGCGTTCAGGACCGCCTTGCCGAGCGACAGCCCCTTGATCCGCTGGGCCGCCCAATCGGCCGAGATCTCGGTGCACTTCATGCCCCAGACCTTCTCGGTGTAGGTCTTGAAGAAGATCCGAAACAAACGTGCGCCGAACTGGTTGGTGATCCATTCCTCGAAATTCTTCGGCGCCGGAAACGGCCTCAATCGGGCCTTCAGGTAGGAGAGCACGCAGAGCATCGCCTCGCCGACGCCGAGCTTGGTCAGCGCGTCCATCGGCTTCAGTGGATAGTCGAAGAGCTGGCCGTTATAGAAGATTCGGGACTTGCGCGGCCGATCGATGAAATCGTCGGCCAGAACCTCGCGCCAATAGTCCTCGACCTCTTCCGACTTCGAAAAGAAGCGATGGCCGCCGATATCGAAGTGAAAGCCCTTGTATTTGACCGTCTTCGAGATGCCGCCGACATAGACCGGGTCCTTTTCCACTACCACCACCTCGAAGCCTCGTTCGGCGAGGCGATGCGCGGCGGTGAGGCCGGCCGGACCGGCACCGATCACGACGACGGCGTCGTCGGCTTTGCTCTGGGCTCGGGGCATGCAGGCGCTATGTCCGAAGACGGATTGGAAATCGGGCGGCGTTCATCGCCCCCATAAATAGGAACGCGCCGACGCCATCGCAATAGAGTGGCCGTCGATCGGTGCCGGTTCAACTCCCGTCGGGCAACGCGATCACGTTGATCGGGGCGCCGTCGAGGTAGGCTCGGACCGCCTCCACCATGCCTTGGTAGAAGGACCGGTAACTCTCCTCGGTGACGTAGCCGATATGCGGCGTCAGGACCACGTTCCCCAACTTGCGCAAGGGATGGTCGTAGGGCAATGGCTCGGTATCGTAAACGTCGATGCCGGCGCCGCGAATCCGGCCGTGCTCCAACGCCTCGATCAGGGCGGCTTCGTTCACGATCGGGCCGCGCGAGGTGTTCACCAACACCGCCGTCGGCTTCATTCGGGCCAGCTCGGCGGCGCCCAGCAGATCGCGGCTCCGCTCGCTCAGGATCAGGTGGATGCTGACCACGTCCGAGGCCGCCAGCAACGCGTCCTTGTCGACCCGTCTGGCGCCGCACTCGCTCGCCCGCGCATCGGTCAAGTTCTGGCTCCAAGCCAGGACTTCCATACCGAAGGCGTTGCCGACCTGGGCCACCCGCGAGCCGAGGCGGCCGAGGCCGAACAGGCCCAGGGTCTTGCCCTGAAGCTCGTTGCCGATCGTGTTCTGCCAGCCGCCCTCGTGCATCGCCCGGTCCTCGAGCGGGACGTGGCGCAGCAATGCCAGGATCAAACCCCAGGTGAGCTCGGCGGTGGCCTGGCCGGAGGCCTTGGTTCCCGAGACGGTGACGCCCGCCGCCACCGCCGCTTCCAGATCGATGGATGCGTTCCGCATGCCGGAAGTCACCAGTAGCCGCAAATCCGGCAGCGCCTCGAAGAGGGCGCGGGGAAAGGGTGTCCGCTCGCGCATGATGCAGACGATATCGAAGCCCTGCAGACGCTCCGCCACCCGCTCCCACTCGGCCAGATGATCGTCGAAGACGACGATCTCCACGTCCTCCGACAGCAGGTTCCAGTCCGCCATCTTCAGGGCCACGTTCTGGTAGTCGTCCAGGATCGCGATCTTGGTCATCCGGATCTGTCCCTCCCGTGGCCGTCGAGATCTCGTGCCAATCTATACCAAAGCACTCGCCATCGCCTGCGCCTTGGCGAGCAATATGTACCGGGCGCGAATTCGAGCCGCCGCCGGTTGCCGCCACGTGTCACTGTCGACGAGATCGAGAAAGGCGTCGAGCACCGCTGGAAACTGCGCCTCGTGGCCGACCCGGAGCGCCGCCGGTATCGTCACCTGAAAGCCGAGCTCGGATGGGCTGAGGTCGAGGCCGGGAAACGATTCCCGCCAGCCCTCGATGGCCCGGCCGAGCCGCGCCTCGAGGCCGCCCGTCTCGCCGGGGCCGACGTGAAGCTGGGCCTGATGGCCGGTTTTCGGGCCTTGGGTCACGATCACCGTGGCGCCGGTGCCGCGAAAGCGAGCGCCGACGACGTCGCCACCGCCCGCCGGCTCGCGCTGGCCCCATTCGGCTCGTTGGTGGGCGGACACGCCGCAGAGCCGATAGTCGATTTCGCCGTTGCAGGCGAGGTCGAGGACGCCGTCCCGGACCAGCTCGGCCAGGGCCTCGGGAAACGCCGCCTCGCCGGTGCTTTCGCGATAGAGCGCCAGCGGCACCGGCGTCGACCAGCGCCGCGCCTGCTCTACGACCATGTCGGTATCGAAGTCGAAGGCGCGTTCGGGGTCGATCAGGTCCTGTGCTTGTCCGACCATGTGGGAATGGATGTCGACCATGCCGTCGCCCTGGACGCGGACATCGTAGAACCAAGGTGGCCGCTCGAGGGGGCGGCCGTCGACCATCTTGTAGAGGTGATGCAGCGAGCTCATCTCGATCGCCGGCTCGCCCGCTTCACCGTTGGCGAAGTGGCCGAAGACGTCTTCGGTCGCCACGATCCGGCGTGCCACGAGGGGCACGGTATCGTGGGGACCGAGCATGATGTCGATCGCCAGCGGCGGCCCCGCCGTCACCGCCTCCAGTTCCGCTAGTGCTGCCGGCGTGGTGATCCAGGGTTTGTCGGCGAGGACGTGGAAGCCGGCCTCGTGCAGGCGGCGGATGGTCGCCAGCTTGCCGTCGTTTCGGCCGGCATCGATCGCAATTCCGCCCCGTCTTTCCTCGATCAGGCGGGCCAGCGGGTCGTCGTCCGTGTGGACCTCGACGCGCCAGTCGGTCGGCGCCTCCGCCCGTTCGTTGAAGCTTCGAACCAGGGCCAGGAACGCCTCCAGATCCGGCCCCGGCGGCGCATAGACGTGGATCGTCGGGTCCACCCGGGGGTTCGGCCGGCGCAGCGTCAAGGCGGCATGGAAGTGGCCGGGGTCGTGGAACAGAAGCGTGTGCATGGCGACGGCTCAGCCGAGCAGCGGCGCATAGTCGTCGAGCTGGCGCAGTACCGTGTCCCGGTCTTCAGACGGCAGCGCCAGCACCGCGCGGGTGATCCCGGCCTCGGCGTAAGCCGCCAGTGCTGATTTCTCGGGCGGCGCCCGGAAGACGGTGACCGAAAGCTCGGACGCATCGCGCCCCGCCGCGTCCGCCGCCCTTTTCAGACGCGCCATGGCGTCCGCCGGCTCGAATCTGGGTCCGGGGCGCGGAAACCAGCCGTCGCAGAACTCCACCACGCGAGCCAGCGTGTAGTCGCTCTCGCCGCCCAGAATGACCGGCGGATGCGGCTTCCGCACCGGCTTCGGGTAGGACCAGACCGGGTCGAAGTCGACGAAATCGCCGTGGAAGGAGGCTTCTTCCTCGGTCCAGAGCGCCTTCATGGCCAGCACGCGCTCGCGTAACAGTTTGAAGCGGGTGGCGTACTCGGCGCCGTGGTTTTCCATCTCCTCGACGTTCCAGCCGCCGCCGATGCCGAAGATGAAGCGACCACCCGACATCAGGTCGAGGCTGGCCACCGACTTGGCGGTGACGATCGGATCTCGTTGCGGGACGAGGCAGATGCCGGTGCCGAGCTTGAGCCGGCTGGTCGCCTTGCCGGCGAAGGAGAGGGCGACGAAGGGATCGAGCGTGTAGCAATACTGCTTGGGTAGATCGCCGCCGGCCGGAAAGGCGGACCGCCGGCTCGTCGGGATGTGGGTGTGCTCGGGCAGAAAGAGCGATTCGAAGCCTCGCGCCTCGAGTTCGACGCCGAGCTCGTCCATGGCGATGGAGTAGTCGGTGGCAAAGATGAAGACGCCGATATGCATTGTCGTTCCTCCGCTCGGTAAACCCACGGCATTAGAGCACTAACCGACCCCGTTCGACCACCTGCCCTCGCCGCCGCCGACGCGCTATCATGAGCGCCGGTCGATCCGGGGAGGTAAGCGATGCGAAAGCCCGTCACGTTCTATAGCGAAGGCGTCAAGCTGGTCGGCGACCTCTTTCTGCCGGACGATATCGGCGCCGACGAGCGGCGTGCCGGGGTCGTGCTCTGCCACGGCTATACCGGCGTCAAGGACCTCTACCTGCCCGACAATGCCCGGGTCCTGAACCAGGCCGGCTACGCCGTGCTGAGCTTCGACTACAAGGGCTGGAGCGAAAGCGAGGGGCCGCGCACCCGGCTGGCGCCCCATAGCCGCGTCGCCGACGTGCAGGCGGCGCTGACCTTCCTCGCCCTGCAAGGGGAGGTGGACGCCGAGCGCCTCGGCATCTACGGCACCAGCTACGGCGGTGCCACCGTGGTCTGGGTCGGCGCCATCGACGAACGGGTCAAATGCATCGTCAGCGTCGTCGGCATTGGCCATGGCGGTCGCTGGATGCGGAGCGTGCGGCGCCCCGACGAATGGCACGACCTGTTGGCGCGCGCCGCCGCCGACCGCGACGCCCGGGTGCTGACCGGGGAATCGGAATGGGTCGATCGCGCCCAGATCCTGCTGCCGGACCGCCAGTCGGCCGAGCTGGCGGCGGCGGCCAGGGCCAACGTCCCTTCCGCACTCGACACCCTGCCGCTCGAATATGTCGACGAGACCTTGAGCTTTCATCCCGAATGGGTGGTCGACAAAATCGCGCCGAGACCGATCCTCTTCATCACCACCGACGACGACCGCCTGGTGCCGCCGGAGGAATCCGTCGCTCTCCACGCCAAGGCCGGCGAGCCGAAGAAGCTGGTGGTCCTGAAGGGCCATGGCCATTACGAGGTCTATGTCGAGCCGGCCTTTTCGGAGGTCATGGACGAGACCGTCGCCTGGTTCCGCGAGCACCTGCCGGCCGGATGAGCTGGCGTTCCGGGCGTCCTTCGGACGCTCGTCGCCTCGGGCCGGAGGCTATTCTTCGCCACTAGCAAGCCGACGGTATTCGCTGAACGGATCATCGACCATTTCGCGCTTGGCTCCTTTTTCATCCGGATCTTCGGCGCCGAGATGGATGGCACCAGATCCGACAAGACCGAGCTGCGCCGTTACGTCTTGTCGAAAACCGGCACGGAGACGGGCACCGCCGTCATGGTCGGGGCACGAACCAACGGCCTCGCGGCGCCGGCGTGCTCTAGGGTTATGGATCGAGGGAGGCGTTGGTCGAGGCCAGGGCTGGGCAATTGGCGACAACGCCGGCGGCACTGCTCGAAATCCTGGGCCCTGCCGATCCCGCATGAATCGTTCGCCGCGCCGAGCGCCCTGGTCCGAGACGATTTCCCCATCTTCCTCGGTGGTTGGCTGGGCGGTTTCAACATCCGATAGATTGATTGGTACAAAATTGCTATTATCACTACACCTATGTCGGATGTCGGGCAGCAGGGGACCGGAGAGGGGATACGATGAACGTAGCCGGTATGTCCGCGGCTTTGGCGGTTGCTGTTATCGCAGTGGCGGTGTCCGGCGCCATAGTTTGGGCGCAAAGCACGAGTGGCGCCATGGCGATACCGACGTCGGGCTACCAGTTCAAGAAGCCACGGACCCGGGCCATCCAGGACGACGACGCGGTCAATCCGGCTTTTCTCTGGATCGAGGCGGGCGCCGCCGCCTGGCCCGAGGCCGAGGGCGAGGCCGGCAAGGCTTGCGAGGGCTGTCACGGAGCGGCCGAGAGTTCCATGAAAGGCGTCGGCGCGCGTTATCCCGAATATCACGCGCCATCGGGCAAGCTGGTCAATCTGGAGCAGCGGATCAACCTCTGCCGAACCGAAAACATGAAGGCCCCGGCGTGGGCATGGGAATCGCCGGCGCTTCTCGCCATGACCGCTTACGTCAAGCTGCAGTCACGCGCGATGCCCACCCGTGTCCGGATCGACGGCCCGGCCCGGCCGTTCTTCGAAAAGGGCGAGGCCTTCTTTCATCAGCGGCGAGGCCAGCTCAATATGGCCTGCGCCCATTGCCACGTCGCTCAGGCGGGCAAACAGCTCCGCGCGCAGTTATTGAGCCAGGCACAGGTGAACGGTTTTCCGACCTATTTCCTGGGTTTCCAGAGCCTCGTCTCGATCCAGCGAATGTTTCGCTTCTGCAACGGTCGAACGCGATCGATACCCTACGACTATGGTGCCGAGGAATATGTCGACCTGGAACTCTACATGGCATGGCGCGGCAATGATCTCGCCGTGGAGACACCCGCCGTTCGCTGAGCCGCGATGTCGGCGAAGGACCGAGCGCCGGCCGCTCAGTTCCCGATCTTGATCAGCCGTCCCCTGGCGGTTCGGACTTGGCGGCCATCGACGATGCGGGTGAACTCCAGCTCCATCGGACCGCCGGTGATGGTGCGCCGGTAGATCTGCAACTCGTGACTGCCGTCGACGTTGATTTGCAACATCGTGACGACCAGGGTCTGACCGTCCATGTGCGCCCAGGCGAAGGGCTCGACGGCGTGCAGCGGGTCGCGCGTGGCGAGGCCACGCCAGACGTTGGCGCGCAGCTCGCGGAAACGGATCGTCGTCGATTTCAGCTTCTCGGTCGGGTTGCTGGGATCGCCGCGCTGGCGTTGCACCGTCTGCCAAGTGAGCTTGAAGCCGTGCGCGGCGGGCTCGACTTCGATCCCGATATCGCGGCTGGTCATCTTGAAGTGGATGCTGATGTCGCTTTCGGAGAGGGCGTGGCCCTCCCACTTGCCGAAAAAGGCGGCAATCTCGAGGTCCTTCGCCCAGGCGCCGCCGGCGGCGAGGACGAGGGTCGCGACGAGAAAGTATCGAAGGGCCGTTTGCACCTGAACCGACCTCCCTGGATCCGCTCCGAAGCCGGAGTTTAGGGCCATTTCACCTCGGGCGGCAACGACATCAATATGGCTTCCGTGTTGCCGCCGGTCTCGAGGCCGAATCGGGTGCCGCGATCGTAGAGCAGGTTGAACTTGGCATAGCGGCCGCGCCGCACCAGTTGGTGCTCGCGCTCGGCCGCGCTCCAGGACCGATCCAGGTGGCGGCGGGCGATTTCGGGATAGACGTCTAGGAAGGTGCGGCCGACGGCCTGGGTGAAGGCGAAATCCGCCTCCCAATCGCCGCTATCGAGACGATCGTAGAAAATGCCGCCGACGCCGCGCGGCTCGCCCCGGTGCGGCAGCCAGAAGTAATCGTCGCACCACTTCTTGAACTTCGGATAGTAGCCGGCGTCATGGGCCTCGCAGGCGGCCCGAAGTGCGGCATGGAAGGCGTTGGTATCGGCCGCGTCCGGGGTGATCGGATTGAGGTCGGCGCCGCCGCCGAACCAGTGCTTGGTTGTGGCGATATGGCGGGTGTTCATGTGCACCGGCGGCAGGTGCGGCGAGCGCGGATGGACGACGACGCTGACGCCGGAGGCCCAGAAGTGCGGATCCTCCTCGGCGCCCGGAATCTGGTCTCGAAAGGCTTCCGAGAATTCGCCGAAGACGGTGGAGACGTTGGCGCCGGCCTTTTCGAAAACGCGGCCCTTCAGGCTCGCCATTACGCCGCCGCCGCCGCCGGGGCGCTGCCAGGCCCGGCGCTCGAAGCGCCCGGGCGGCAGGCTGGTTGCATCCGGGCCGGCGTAGGCGTCCTCGAGCCCCTCCAGGGCCGCGACGATATCGTCGCGCAGCGTCTCGAACCAGCTCCGGGCCCGCTCGCGCCGGGCCTCGGCCATCTCGCTCATGCCACTTCTCCCTCGCTTGCCGATACCGGCCAACCGTTGGTCTGGCGCAGCGCTTCCCCCAACACCATGGCCGCGGCAACCGCCACGTTCAACGAGCGCGCCCCGGCCAGCAGCGGCACCGCCAAGCGCGCCGCCGCCGCCTCGTGCACCTGTTCTGGCACGCCCGCCGATTCCCGGCCCACCAGAACCACGTCGTCGGCCCGGAAGAGGAAGTCGGTGTAGGTGAGGGAGGCCTTGGTCGTCAGCAGCACCAAGCGGCGGCCCGAGCGCCGGCGCTGGTCCTCGAAGGCGCTCCAGGAACGGTGGCGCTCGATTTCGGCCAGTGGACCATAGTCGAGGGCGGCGCGTTTCAGGTCGCGATTCGAGAAAGCGAAGCCGGCCGGCTCGATGATGTCGATGGCGATGGCGAGGCAAGCGCCGAGACGGATCAGCGTGCCCGCGTTCTGCGGAATATCGGGCTGATAGAGGGCGAGGCGCATGACGAGATTGCCCAGGCTTGGAATAGTATTGAAATTGTAGGTTTGCGCGACCGAATGTCGCAGCATAGGTGCCGGCTAGACAAAACCCCAGCATCGTGACAAATAGACGGGTGCTGAGTTTCTCTGAGCTTCGAGGGGATATCCGAAATGGCGAGTGAGGAAGGCGGCGTCGCGCGCCGCGATTTCCTGTATATCGCGGCCGGCGGCATGGGCGCCGTCGGTACCTTGGCGGCGGTCTGGCCGTTCGTCGATCAGATGAATCCTTCCCAGGACGTGTTGGCGTTGTCGTCGGTCGAGGTTGACATCTCCGGCATCGAGGTCGGTCAATCGATCAAGGTCAAGTGGCGCGGCAAGCCGGTCTTCATCCGCCGCCGCACGGCCGAGGAGATCGAGGAGGCGCGAGCCGTCGACCTGGCCGTCCTGCCCGACCCCGAGACCGATCAGGCCCGGGTCAAGAAGGGCAAGGACGAGTGGCTGATCATGATCGGCGTCTGCACTCATTTCGGCTGTATTCCGCTCGGCCAGCAGGGTGAATTCGATGGCTGGTTCTGCCCCTGTCACGGCTCGCACTACGATACCTCGGGCCGCATCCGCAAGGGCCCGGCACCCCGGAACCTGGACGTGCCGGAATACCTCTTCGTCGACGACGACACCGTCAAGATCGGCTAGGGGGAGCGCGAGATGGCCGAATACCAATACAGCAACCCGATCATCAAGTGGGTCGAGTACCGCTTGCCGATCTTCAGCTTCACCCAGCATCACCTGATCGACTATCCGGCGCCGAAGAACCTGAACTACTGGTACAATTTCGGCTCCATCGCCGGCATCATGCTGGTGGCCCAGATCGTCACCGGGATCGTGCTGGCGATGCACTACACGCCGCACGCCGATCTCGCCTTCAATTCGGTCGAGCACATCATGCGCGACGTCAACTACGGCTGGCTGATGCGCTACATGCACGCCAACGGCGGCTCGTTCTTCTTCATCGCTGTCTACATCCACCTCTTCCGCGGCATGTATTACGGCTCCTACAAGGCGCCGCGCGAGATCCTCTGGTGGATGGGCATCGTCATCCTGCTGTTGATGATGGCGAGCGCTTTCACGGGCTACGTCCTGCCGTGGGGGCAGATGAGCTTCTGGGGCGCCACCGTGATCACCAACCTGTTCTCGGCGATACCCTGGATCGGCGAGGATATCGTGATCTGGCTCTGGGGCGGCTTCTCGGTTGACAATCCGACCTTGAACCGTTTCTTCAGCCTGCATTACCTGCTGCCCTTCGTGATCTTCGGCGTCGTCTTCGTGCACCTTTGGGCCTTGCATCACCGGAAGTCGAACAATCCCGCCGGCATCGACATCAAGGGGCCGCAGGACACCATTCCCTTCCATCCCTATTACACCGCGAAGGATGTCTTCGGCCTCGCCGTCTTCGGCGTCTTGTT
>PVBE010871443.1_pt1 | contig 40911 bp, 35 predicted proteins | sample 1631181 | NCBI WGS metagenome assembly PVBE01 (sample SAMN08397723, study PRJNA350692) | Marine metagenome, whole genome shotgun sequencing project. | isolation source: water | place: Pacific Ocean | collected 2012-04 | reverse complement strand
CCGATTTTCTGGGCACCCTTTACCATAGTGGGTAACGGTTCTGTGGACTGAACTTGCCCATGCTGATTCCCGAAGACTGCTTTTTCTAAAACTTCAATTTCGAAATCAAGGTACCGATTGGGCAATTACTTTCTGATTGACTGCCTGAAGCGCTCCCGCAATACGATCGGGTGTAGCGGTACCACGGGCAAAGGACGGTTACCTGCCGCCACCCTGGAGACAATCACAGCCGCGCGTCGGGCAGTAAGGCAGTCAGCAAGCACCCCTGCAGTTTCTTCTCCGGGACACTCAATCACCTTCTGAGAACCGGCGCCCCGGGCAACTGCTGCTAGAGAAGTTTCCCCACTTGTGTAAGTGGCCTGGTCCCCGGTTGATCCGTAGCTGCCATTGTCGATGATCAGAAGAATCAGGTTGTCAGGGGCCCGGTTACCGATGGTCGCCAAGGTGCCGAGATTCATCAATACCGCGCCGTCACCTTCAAGAGCAACAACACGCTTTTGGGTCGTCAATGCCAGGCCAAGACCTATTGACGAACACAAACCCATGCTTCCCAGCATGTAAAAGTGGTTGTCACGATCCGAGATTGCGTGTAATTCCTGAGAAGGAATACCGATGTTGCAGACTACCAGAGCGTCTTCAAGCACAGGTACCAGTGTCTCCAGTAGTTCGTAGCGATTCATATTTCACCTTCCATCAACTGGAAGTCGATCAGAATGGCAACAGCTGACTCGGCCACGCGGGCGTGGTCGACCAGAGGCCTGATCTCAGCCAGGTCTGCCGGTTGATGACAGTGAATTGCGGGGATCTGCAGTAGTTTCAGAAGCTCCGGAACGAGTACCCCCATGGGAACCTGGGCGGGGACGGGCTCACCGGGAGATCCGCGGTAACTCATCAGCATCACGACTGGCAGCTGAAAGAACTGTATCAGGGATTTGATGGCATTGATGGAATTACCGAGTCCGGAGTCTTGCATCAGGATACACGGTAGACGCCCAGCGAGACTCGCTCCGGCACAGAGGCCGAACCCCTCCTCTTCGCGGGTCACCGGCAGATAACAGATGTCACTGTCTTTCTCTAGTAATTGAATCTGTCCGGCGAGTAATTTGCACGGCACCGAGACAAAGAAATCACAACCGCCAGCCTTGAGGTTTGTTAGCAGCTGAGTGGAGACGGAAGAACTCATAATTGTTCTGTCGTGATGAGTCATTAAGGTGTAAGGATCTGGTTGGCTCTGCAGGATCCTAAAGTGAGAGTATAGGACGAATGCCAGAAACGGACCTAAATTCTGCCTGAAGCGGCGATCGGGAAGGCGATCGGGCTACCGGTAAATTCGCCACCTTGTTTGGGCCTAGAGGGCGGAGGATAGTGAGTCGATTCAGGTGCAGCGGCCATGCTGTCGAAGCAGGTCTACCAGGCGGTCGTGATCAATGGCTCGACAGACGTGCCCGGCGGGGCGCAACGTCGTCATGTCATCTGCAGCCAGCAGGGCATTCACCACGGCTTCTTCTACGGACTCGACGGCAGCGAGGTAAATCGGGTCACACTGTTCGTCGTTGACCCAGTCGAAGGATAGAAAAGCTTTATTGATCTGCGAGATCGGCATCGTGTTAGCGACGCTGAACGCCAGAAAAATATCCCCTGAGTTGTTACCGCCCGGAGTGCCACCCCGGCCGATGCCAATAGCAGCGCGCTTGGCGAGACGGGTGAGCTGGTGCGGCATCATCGGAATATCAGTGGCCAGTACCACGATGATTGACCCGAGTTCATGGCTGGACATCAGTGCATCTTCAGTCAGGTGCTGCCCGACCGGTACGCCGAGAACCGTGAACCACGGCCGTCTGCCATGATTGGCCTGGACCAGGGCGGCGACGGTAAAGTTCTGTCCATCGATGGTGACCTGGCGGGATGAGCTTCCGGTACCGCCCTTGAACTCGTAGCAGATCATGCCGGTGCCGCCACCCACGTTGCCTTCCATGATCGGGCCCGGTGCGGCCGCGCGCAGGGCTTCCAGGGCGTGGTGCTCCCTCAGGTGCTGGCCGTTGATGTCATTGAGGACGCCATCATAGGTCTCGGCGACCACGGGCATCGCCCACAGGTGTTCCTCACCCCATTGCTCTTTGTAGGTCTCGATGATCCAGCGCACGGCGGCATGGTGAACGATTCCCACGCTGTGGGTGTTGGTGATACAGACGGGTCCGACCAGATAGCCGCCATCGTGGATCCAGTGTGTGCCGGTCATCTCGCCATTGCCGTTCAGGGCATAAGCACCGGCCCAGACCGGCATTGGTGCCGGACTGTGGCCTTTGGGCAGGATCGCCGTGACACCGCTACGCACCGGGCCTTTGCCAGGCTCCAGGGGTCCCTCGCCCTCGATGACGGTACAGAATCCCACCTCGACACCGGGTACGTCGGTGATCGCATTGTTCGAGCCCGAGGTGCCCGGAAAGTCGAGCCCAAGGTCCCGCGCTCTTGGTTTGTTCATGGTTGCTGCCTCTGTGGGAGAGTTGATCTAACGCCGCCGTGAACGAAGGTACAGACCCAGCGAGGCGATGATCAGCGAAGACAATACCATCAGGGTAGCGATCGCGTTGATCTCAGGTTTGATGCCCCGTCGGACCATGCCGTAAATAAACAGCGGCAACGTGGTGGAGCCGACGCCTGCAGTGAAATAGGTGATGACGATGTCGTCAATCGAGATAATGAACGCCAGTAGTGCCCCGCCCACCACACCCGGAAGGATCTGTGGAAAGGTAACCCTTCGAAAAGTGACCCACTCGTTGGCACCCAGATCAGCCGATGCTTCTTCCAGCGTCGTGTCGGTGCCAGCCAGTCGGGCACTGACGACAATGAACACGTAGCTGATCAGGAACGTCAGGTGCCCGATGATGATTGTCATCAGGCTGAGTTTCATACCGAAGTTAACAAAAAAGATCAGCAGAGCAATGCCGAGAACAATATCGGGCATCAGCATCGGCATGAACATCAATGCCTGGTAGAACTGTCGGAGCCGGAACCGATAGCGGTGCACGCCAATTGCGGTCGCAGTTCCAAGAATCGTGGCGATAGTGGTCGTACTGCAGGCTACGATAAGACTGTTCTTCAGTGCAGCCATCAACTGACTGGTCGACTCTACATAGAGCGAGTCCTCGGTCAGTGCAGTAGAGAGTCCGAAGATCGACCGGTACCAGTCGAGCGTGAAATCCTGCAAGATCATCATGTTGATCGGGTTGGAATTGAACGAGTAGAACATGATCAGCAATATGGGCAGGTAGATGAACAGAAAGAACAAGCAGCCGTAGACAAACAGCAGCCATTTATTGATCAGGCCCAGTCTGCCGATTACAGGTCCGGAGAGTTGCCTGCCCTTAGTCATCACCAGTCAGGCCCTGATCGTTTCCGAGGCCTGTTGCCGGGAGACTGATGTGATGTACACGAGTAGAAACACCAGCACGGCAGCCATCAGCAGCATTGAAAGAGCAGCACCAAAAGGCCAGTTCCGGGCGTAGAGGAACTGCTGCTCTATCAGGTTCCCGATCATGACAACTTTCGCACCACCGAGCAGATCGGGGACGATGAAGTTTCCAAGGCTGGGAATAAAAACAATGATAGAGCCCCCCACGATTCCAGGCAGGGTGAGGGGAACAATGATGCGGCGAAAAGTCTGGAATGTGCTTGCGCCAAGATCCTTGGAGGCTTCAACCAGTGACATGTCAAGCTTCTCAATGCTTGCATAGATCGGTAGAAACATGAAGGGCACAAATATGTACACCATACCGATCAGGACAGCCGTTCTAGAAAAAAGCAGGTCTAGTGGTTCCGCGACCAGTCCGAGTGACGTCAATACATGATTTAGAAAACCCGTTGGCCTGAGAATCAGCAGCCATGCGTACAGCCTGACGATAAGGCTGGCAAAAAATGGAAGCGTGATCAGGAAGATACAGAATCCTTTCCACTTATCTGGCGATCTGCTGACCCAGTACGCTGCGGGGTAACAGATAATGAGTGACAACGCTACAGTGATCAGAGCCAATCTGAAGGATCGACCGAACACCTGGAGGTAGATAGGGTCGAACTCCTCGATAAGCCCATCTGCCCAGCCGAGCAGGCGACCATAGTTCCAGTGATAAAAATTCCATTCCACACCCCCATAAAGACCTGGCTCGAGCAGACTGAAAACCAGCATGATTCCAAGTGGCCCGGCAAAGAAGATACCCAGGAAAAGGGTCACTGGTCCCAATAGGATGGTGAGCTGTTTGCGGGCTCTTGATTTAGGTGTAGACACGGCAGCTACGGCTCGGAAATGACGTGTGGCATCAATGGCGAGTAAGTAAATTTAATATCCTGGCCATCAACCAGAGCAGAAATAGAGGCTCGTTCGGTATCACGGACCGAGGCTCTCATGACGCCTCCACCACTCAACTCGAAGATCAGCTGAAAATCGCTGCCGACGAACATGGTCTGCTGCAGCGTGCCACTGATCTGCAGGGCAGGCTGGTCTTTGATCGAAGCCGTAGAGCTGGGGGTCGCAGCGAGTTGCAGGTGTTCGGGTCGAATCATGACGGTTACCCGGCTTCCAACTCGGGCATCACAGTGTCTAACAGTAATGATCAGGCCGGAATCGGTTTTGATCCGTGTTCCCGAATGATCCTGGGAATGCACTTGCCCCGGTAGTAGGTTGCTCTCCCCCAGGAAATGTGCCACGAACGAATTGTCAGGATGATCGTAGACTTCTGTCGGCGTACCGACCTGCTGAATTCGGCCCTCGTCCATCACTACGATCCTGTTCGACATGGTCAACGCTTCCTCCTGGTCATGGGTGACGAAGATGAACGAGATACCAAGCTCATGCTGAAGGTTTTTGAGTTCCAGCCGCATCGACTGGCGCAGGTTGCGGTCGAGCGCTGACAAGGGCTCATCGAGAAGGAGTAACTTTGGTTGATTGATGATGGCCCGCGCCAGGGCGACACGTTGCTGCTGGCCGCCGGAAAGCTGCCTGGGCCGGCGTTGGGAAAGTCCGGAAAGGCCGACAACTTCCAGCGCTTTCGCGACCCGGCGGTCTCGCTCCTTTTTCTCGACGGCGGCAACGTCGAGGCTGTAACCTACGTTGTGGTCAACACTCATGTGTGGAAACAATGCGTAGTTCTGAAAAACCGTGTTGACGGGCCTGTGATTCGGCGGAACATTCGAGACGAACTGACCGTCGATCAGAATCTCGCCCTCGTCGAGTTGTTCGAAACCACTGATGGTTCTCAGCAGGGTCGTTTTTCCACAACCTGAGGGTCCGAGCAGGGTCAGAAATTCGTTATCGCGGACACTGAGCGACACCTGGTCCAGGGCCTGAACCGTACCACCCTCGGGTGTATCGAAGGCTTTTGAGGCGTTGCGTACCTCAACGAAATCAGTAATGGCAGAACGAGCAACCATCCGTCAGTGCCGGGAGTAGGTTACAGAAGTCAATAAAGGCCCGGTGCGGGGGCACCGGGCCTTGCTTGAGTTATCGAGGCTACTGGGCGGTCCGGACCTTGGTCCAGATCCGGTCGTACAGTTTCAGATCAGCGCCAAGATCCTCAAAAATCTGGAGCCGGCTCATCACATCCGCTGGTGGATTGATGATTTTGTTGTTTTTGAGCTCATCGGGAAGCAGGGCAATGGCCGGTATATTGGGGGTGCCGTTCATCTGCTGCTGCACATTGAGGGCGGGATTCTCGGGGCGAAGATAGAACTCCAGAAATTTCTTTGCATTTCCCTTGTTCGGGGCACTCTTGAGTACGCAGATATCTTCCTGGTACATCGTCGCGCCTTCTTCTGGAATAACGAATCCGAGCTTCTCAGGATCTTGCATTACAAGGAACATGACACCGACGAACATGTGAGCGGCTGCCACATCTCCAGCCATTACCAGTGGCGGACTCTCATAGGAGAAAGCTGAGATCTTGGGCTTCTGCTCCAACAGGAAATCCCTGGCCAGCTTAAGGTCTTCCTTGCTGCGTGAGTTGACAGACTTGCCATTGACGATCAGACCAATCCCTATTGTTTCTCGCATGTCATCGAGTACGATGATTTTCTCTCCGGTTTTTTCAGGTATCGCGAAGAAATCGGCCCAGGACTTGATATCCTGCACTTTCTCTTTGTTGTAGAGGATGCCCACCGAGCCCCACGCATAAGGCAGGCAGTACTCGCCCTTGGGGTCTGTTTTGGCCCGCAGCGCTTGCGGATCGATGTTCTTAAAATCAGGGTGCTTGTAAATATCCGTTTTTTCCAGCAGGTCGAGTTTGTACAAGATGTCGTGCATATGAACGGACGGGAAAATGAGGTCGTAACCAGTCGCACCGGCCTGAATCTTGGCCAGCATTTCCTCGTTACTGGCATACGTGTCCAATGTCACCTCGACGTCGAATTCTTCTGAGAAGCGGGTAAGCACTTCTGGATTGATATAGTCTCCCCAGTTGTAGACGTTCAGTTTGCCGGCAGGATAAGCTGTCGTTGACAGCAGAGCGGCAACGGAGAGCGTGATCGTCACGATTGCAGCCCGGGCAAACGATTTAATATTTGTTTTCATCAAATTCCTCCTCCTCAGGGGTATTGTGGAACCGGCTGGTTGTAGAGCACCCGTTAGCACCTCACTTTGATATATCATAAATCGAAGAACATGGAAAAGATTTCATTTCACGCGATGACCCTAGCGGCCCGGAAACAAGTGTGAATTTCGGTCAATGACGGTTGCTGGCCGGGCGTTCGGGCCACGGTGGACACGGCCCGCAGAATAACGCCAAACGAACAGTCGTTTTTTTGTTAGATTACATTTTACAGCGTTGTAGAACGCCGGGATTCAGTCATTAGATGAGTTATATCGTGCATGTGACCGCAGTGGTCGAGGGAGATCTCGACCGGATCGAGTTGTTGATCAATGAATACCGGTACAACTGTCTTGCCAACCAACCCGGCATGGAGCAGTTTCTGGTCTGCCGGCCGGTCGATCAGCCTAACGTGTTCCTTTACACCCAGATATTCAGGGATGCCGAAGCCCACAAGGCGCATATCGAAGGGAATGATCCGAAGGCATTCTTTGAGAAAATGGAAGAGGAGAATTTCCAGTTCCAGGGGCGTTGGATGGCTGGACGGGAAATCAACTCGGTACCGAAGGGCCAGTTACTGAACTGACTCGTGCCCGATCAGGTGCCTGACGCCCTCGATCGCGGCACGAATGGCATTGTCGCCGTGGAGCCCCGCCATCCCTTCGGGATCGTTCGGCACGCCCTGGTCTTTGCCCATCATCGTCATGACACCGCCGGCCCGTTTGCGGTGAATGCTGGCGATGATAAAGATCGCAGCGGCTTCCATTTCCGAACAGATCGCCCCACCTGCCTCCCACGCCCGCCAGCGCTGCGTCAGTTCCGCGGACAGCGGCTGTCGCTCCGGTTCCACTTCACCGTAGAAAGAGTCCTTGGAATGAGAGACCCCTACTCTGAAGGTCAGGCCTAGTTTCAATGCTGCCTGCCGAAGAGCTATCACAACGTCCGGGTCGGCCACGGCAGGATACTCAATCGGTAGATACTGACGGGTGGTGCCCTCGTCCCGGATGGCTGCGGTGACGATCGCGATGTCGCCGCTCTTGGTCCCGGGTTGAATGCCACCGGAGGTGCCGACCCGAATAAAGGTGTCGGCCCCGATCCTGATCAGCTCTTCCATGGCAATGGCAGTCGAGGGGCAGCCTATGCCAGTGGAGGTGACCGACACTCGTTCGCCCAGAAGCGTTCCGGTGTAGGTGATGTATTCACGGTTCTGCGCGATCAGTTTAGGATCATCGAGAAACTGAGCGATCTTTTCGCAGCGGCCAGGGTCACCGGGCAGTAACACATAGCGCCCGACATCGCCCTGTTTCAACTTGAGGTGATACTGTATGGTCATTCAAGTCGCCTCTTGGATACCTCGGATCAGTTCACAGACCACGCGACTTCTAGCGGTGTTTTCAGTTGTCAGTATAGCGGTTAAACCTCGCCGTAATCCGGCTGGCCAGGCGCAGGAGACCCGGGACCACAACCATTCTATGTTCCGGAGTCGGTGCGATCGGCCAGGCTTCTCACAGTGTCGCCGGGTTATCTGGCCTCGCCCATAACCGGTGTAAGCGCTTTGATCGTTCGCGTCAGGCTATCCTGGAGTGCCCTGAAATTCGCATTTTTTTCCCGGCTGGCCTCGTCCATGTAAAGAGAGCGATTGATCTCCAATTGGACCGAGTGCCGCTGATCGGCAGGATTGCTCCAGGCCCGAATCAGCTCTGCGCCCTTGTAGGGATCGTTGACCGTAACCCGGAAGCCTTCACCGGTCAGGGCCTGGTGGAGCGCTTGGGTCAGCGCCGGGTCACAACTGGTTCCATCACGATCACCGATGACGAAATCGGGGCGCGGAGTGCCCCGGGGCTGTGCTGACATGGCTGATGCTTTGTTCGCCATCGAATGGCAATTGATGTGAAAGACCCGGCCGAACGTGTGATACGTCTGGTCCAGACAGTGGCGCAGTGCCTCATGGTAGGGTTGGTGATAACCGGCCAGGCGTTGTAACAGGGTCGCCGCGGTCAGAAGCCGTGGGTACATCGGCTCGCCGTCGGGCGGTACCCGCATCCAGACCAGACCGATCCCCAGTTCGCTTTTGACCGTTGGCACCAGCGCAAAGGGCAGTTTTATCGCATCACCTGCGGTCAGGTCGGCTGGTAGAAAATCGGTGTTTGCCCGGTTCGGGTCGATGTAGCTGCGAGGGAAAAGCGCATCGACCAGGATCGCACCCTGGTCGAGTGCGCCTTCAAAGAGTTCGTGAACATGGGTGTCCTCAGCCGAGCGCAGCCTCGCTGGATCAGCCTGGTGATCAAAATCCGGAGGATAATCAGTGCCGCTGTGGGGGGAATCAAGGACCAGCGGCAGAACCTGGGACTCTGCTCCCCGAACCCGGACCACCTCCGATGTTGGCTGATCCAAGCTGGTCACCCGAATGGACAAATTCGACCCGCAACGCGGGTCGATGGTGGCGACACTATATCAGGATGACTAAGATTGTCTTTATAGGAACATCGTAGGGCTACTGCTATATCCGTAACTTTGCCAGGGTTGCGTTCGGTAGCGAGGACTGAAAAGATGTCCCGATCGACTGGCCAGCACTGATCATCGCTTTCGTTCCAACCCCGACCCAATGGATGCCGCACTTTTTCAGTTCGACAACAGCTACACCCTGCTTCCTGAGCGTTTCTATGCCAGGTTGCCACCAACGCCAGTCGCAGGGCCACAATTGGTTCGGTTGAACGAGCCGCTGGCCCGGCATCTGGGCCTGGACGTGGAACGACTCCATTCCCCGGAAGGTATTGAGACTCTGGCCGGTAACCGGGTACCGGACGGTGCCGAACCGCTTGCCATGGCCTACGCGGGCTTCCAGTTTGGCAGCTGGGTGCCGCAACTCGGTGACGGCCGCGCGATTCTGCTGGGAGAGTTGATCGACCGCGATGGTGTTCGCCGCGACCTTCAACTCAAAGGTGCGGGTCGCACGCCCTTTTCCCGGATGGGAGATGGCAGAGCGGTGCTGGGTCCGGTGCTGCGCGAATACATCGTCAGCGAAGCGATGGCCGCGCTGGGTGTTCCAACAACCCGATCACTGGCGGCGCTGCTCACCGGTGAGCAGATCATGCGTGAATCGCATCTGCCGGGCGCTGTACTGGTCCGAGTCGCGAAAAGTCACGTGCGCGTGGGCACTTTCCAGTTTTTCGCCGCGCAGCGGGATGTCGAAGCACTGCGTCTGCTTGCTGATCATGTCATTGCCCGGCACTACCCGTCGGCAGCTGAAAGCGACCAGCCTTACCTGGCCCTGCTGGATGTGGTGATCGACCGTCAGGCATCGTTGGTGGCGCACTGGCAGCTGGTCGGATTTATCCACGGTGTGATGAACACCGACAACACCTCTATTGCCGGTGAGACCATCGACTATGGCCCATGTGCATTCATGGATACTTTTCATCCTGAGACGGTTTACAGCTCCATCGACCATATGGGTCGTTACGCTTATCGCAATCAGCCTCCGATCGCGCACTGGAACCTGGCAGGATTTGCCCAGGCCCTGTTACCGTTGCTGGATGACGATCCCGATGCAGCCGTTGCCGTGGCTACCGAAGTCATCAATACATTCCAGGCCCGTTTCGAGGCGCACTATGGCGATGGCCTGCAGCGCAAACTTGGGCTCGGTGACTCGCAGTCCGGCGACACTGACCTGGCGCAGGCACTCCTTGACTACATGGCGGAAAACCATGCGGACTTCACGCTGACTTTCAGGCGAATGTGCGATGTGGCGACCCAGGATTCGCAACACGACGGTCCAGTTCGCGGCTTGTTCGAGAACCCAGAAGCATTTGATCAATGGGCTGTGCACTGGCGTCGGCGCTTGTTAGCGGACAACCGTTCTGACAGTGAACGAGAGGCGGATATGCGCCAGGCCAACCCTGCGTTTATACCGCGCAACCACCGCGTGGAGGAAGTGATCCGAGCAGCAGAGGATGACAACGACATGGCCCCTTTCGAAAAGCTTCTGAGGGTGCTCGCCAGACCTTATGACGAGCAACTCGGGTCCGAGCGTTATGCGACGCCGCCGCAACCGGGTGAGGTGGTTGAGCAGACATTTTGCGGTACTTGAAACTGCCGGGTTGAAGCCATCCAGCTCGGCGATTGCCTGGTAACGACGATCCAGACTCAAGCTGGATGTCAGTCGGCTGAATCAAGTGCAGCGGCACGCTCGATGCCGGCAAGGGTGTCCTCGAGCTCCGATCGGATGAACTTTCGGATCAACCACACCCCGATAAAGGCCGGGGCCCGGGACGCGAACTTTATTTTCAGATCCGCTTGATAGTGCAGGACCGTGCCTGGGCTGGAAGCAACGAACACGAGCTTTTCATGGCCGGCAGAGAAATCACCAGTATCCGGTACGATCTCGAATTCAACCCCGGTGGGCGGTGTTTCAGTGACCCGCGATATCTTAACGAGGTCCCGACACAGCCACCAGATACACGCTCTGCCGATCACCATGAGCACGGCGTCCGGGGTGTCTGGCAATGGTTGAAGTACACTGCGAATGATCCTCGGAGAATATTCGGTGTACCGCGGGTAGTCCGTGATCAGCGAGTACAACAAATCGTGGCTGACGTTTGTGGTGGCAGTGAGCTCCACATGGTAGAAAAGATCGGCCTGACTGACTTCGATGCGCTCGATCTCTGCTGCACAGGCCGCCGAACACCACAGCATTCCAAACAGCACCAGTATTGCGGTCTTGGCGGTATGCCTCAGCGATGCAAAACTGGAAGCAAGGGTAACCCTGGCCTGCACGGTCAGGTTCTAGCGGCCGACGGCGTAACCCTGCATTTGCCGCGGATTGGCGGCCGCACGGAGTAATCCACCGTCTCGTGCTGCTGCTGAGCATCGGCCCAGGCTCCAGTCGGCCTCGACCTCAATCTGGTGCCCGCGTTGCCGAAGCGCTTCGACTGTTTGTGGATCTAGACGCCCCTCGACAATGACCTGGCCGGGATTGCTGGCACGCGGATAGAACGAACTTCGAAAATGAGTGGTGTGAAAATCAGGGGTATCGATCGCCTCCTGCAGGTTCATGCCGTAGTGCAGATGTTTCAGGAACACGTGCAGCGACCACTGATCCTGTTGGTCGCCCCCGGGTGTGCCGAATGCCAGGTAAGGTTCACCATCCCGCAGCGCGAGTGACGGTGTCAGAGTGGTCCTTGGACGCTTGCCCGGCGCAAGCGAAGCAGCCGTATTCTCATCCAGCCAGAACATCTGACCGCGTGTCGTCAGTGGAAAACCAAGTCCTGGAATCACGGGTGAGCTGGAAAGCCAGCCGCCACTCGGGGTGGCCGAGACCATGTTGCCCCAGCGGTCGATGACATCCAGGTGGCAGGTGTCTCCATGGCGCTCACCCCGGGTCAGAGCATCGACTGCACTGGCCACGGTCGGCTCGCCTTCGCCCGCTGAGGCCGACTCGTCGGGCCCAACGGGTAACTCGGCAATCGTTCCGCTGTATCCGGGTATGTGGCCAGGGCGCAGTGACAAGGAAGCTTCGCTGTTCACCAACTGGGCGCGCCCCGCGTTGTATTCGGGTGACAACAGATGATCGAGTGGTACGGCGACGAAATCTGGGTCCCCGTAGAACGCCTCGCGGTCAGCGAATGCGAGCTTGGCGGTTTCTACCACCAGGTGAATGAAGTCCGGGTCATCGGGGTGATATTCGGACAGATCGAACTGATTGAGCAGGGCGAGGTGCTGCAGGGCGACCGGGCCCTGGCCCCAGGGCCCGGTCTTGCACAGCGTGTGGTTGTGATAATCGTAGGTGACTGGATCTTCGACCGTGGCATGCCAGGTCGCCAGATCGTCTCCGCGAAGCAGGCCGGTATGACGACGCCCGCTGGTGTCGAGGACCGCGGTCTCTCTGCAGAACAGATCGATCGCCTCGGCAATAAAACCCCGGTACCAGCTTTCCCGGGCCGCCTCGATCTGGTGTTCCCGGGATCCGCCGGCGTTCTTCGAGTCGCTGACCAGTCGACGGTATGTTGCGGCCAGCTCACGGTTACGAAATAAAGACCCAGGCGCAGGTATCCCGTTGGCAAGATAGATCTCGGCAGAACTCGACCAATCGGTAGTGAACAGGTCGCTCATCTGTTCGATCACAGAACTGATTGCCGGCACCAGCGGATATCCGGATTCTGCATAACCCAGTGCCGGCTCCAGCACGGTCTCAAGATCCAACGTACCATGATCGCGCAACAGAATCATCCAGGCGTCAAAGGCCCCGGGGACGACAGCCGGCAACAACCCGGTTCCCGGCACCAGCGTCAAGCCAAGATCTTTGAAGTAGGGAATGGTCGCGGCTTGTGGCGCGACACCCTGGCCACAGATGACCTGTACCTGACCCGATTGGCCGCTCGATATGATGATGGGCACTTCACCACCTGGGCCATTCAGATGAGGTTCGACGACCTGCAGGGTGAACCCCGCAGCGACCGCTGCGTCGAAGGCGTTACCACCGATTTCAAGGATGCGCATACCGGCACTTGTTGCCAGCCAGTGTGTTGAAGCAACGACACCAAAGGTTCCAAGTATCTCGGGCCGAGTAGTGAACTGTGGCATGTTAATTACCTGTTGATCAGTTTTCGATACTGCCCTTAAACCCGGGTGGCTGACGCACTTTGGTCACAGATTCGAAAGCGTGGGCGAGCCGGATCAGCAGGGGTTCCTGCCAGGGGCCGGCGATGAAGGAGATCCCGACAGGCAGACCGTGCACGTAGCCGGCCGGTACTGTGATACTGGGATAACCCGGGACAGCAGCCAGATAGGCGCTGGAACCACTGCGGTTGTCGCCGTTGACCCAGTCTATTACCCAAGGCGTGGATGTCGTTGGCACCACGATCGCATCGAGTCTGTGCTCAGATAGAGCGCGGTCGATCCCCTCGGATGCCGTCAGACGGAGGCTCTCGCGCCTCGCTGTGAGGTAGATCGAATCACTAATAGATGGGGCCGATGCTGATCGTTCCAGCAGTTCCTGAGCAAAGTAGGGCATGACCCGTTCGGTGTTGTTTCGGTTGAACGTGATCAGATCGGAGAGACTCCGAACACTTGCTGCTTGTGCAGTGGCCAGGTAGTCATTCAGGCCCTGCCGAAACTCCGTCGCCATGACGACAAGCTCGTGTTCCCTGACGCTGACCAGCGAGGGCAGGGCGAGTTCCTCGATCACTTGTGCACCGGCTTCCCGAAGCGCTGTGAGCGAGTCTTCAAATACCCCTCTGATGCTCGCTTGATCTTCGGCAAACAGCCGGCAGGCTCCGATCCGTGTGTTTGCGAGCCCGTCAGCCTTGAGATAGGCCGGGTAATCGACCGCCACCGGCTTCTTGTCCTGCACTGTCACTGGCCCGGTGGTATCAGTATCGGCGATGGCTGCCAGGAGAAAGGCCGCGTCAGCCACCGACCGGGCAATCGGGCCGGCTGTATCCTGGCTGCTGGAAATCGGAATGATACCGCTGCGACTGACCAGGCCTACGGTGGGCTTGATGCCGACCACGCCGTTCATTGCAGCCGGGCCGACGATTGACCCATCAGTTTCGGTACCGATGGCCGCGGCACAGAATCCTGCGGCAACCGCGACGGCCGAGCCCGAGCTTGAACCACCGGGAGTCCGATCCAGCGCGTAAGGATTGCGCGTCTGGCCGCCGAGGCTGCTCCAGCCACTGGCAGAGCGGGTCGATCGGAAATTGGCCCACTCACTGAGGTTGGTTTTGCCCAACAGCACCGCGCCGGCACCTCTGAGTTTCTGCACCACCTCTGAATCTTTCGCAGCAAAGTGTTCAGCCAGAGCCAGTGATCCAGCGGTAGTTGGCTGTGAGTCGCGGGTATCGAGGTTATCCTTGACCATCACTGGTATCCCGTGCAGTGGGCCGAGCGGTTTGCCATTGGCGCGTTCCTCATCGCGCTGTCGGGCAATGTCCTCGGCTTCGGGATTCAGATGCAGTACTGCGCTGAGTGCAGAGTCGTATTTCTTGATGCGAGAGAGATAGTCCCCAGTCAGCTCGGCCGAGGACACGGACCCATCGGCTAGAGAGTTGTGCAGGGTCGCAATGTCAGTACGATCAAGGGCCAAGTCGGTCATCTTCTTATCCGGCCTCGGTTGATTCTCGTACGTCGAGAAAGTCGCGCAGCGCATCACCGATAAAATTGATCGACAACACCGTGAGCATGATCGCAAGTCCCGGGAAGATACCCAGCCACCAGGCACGGGAAATAAAGCTTCGTGCATCGGCCAGGATAAGACCCCAGGTTGGCGTGGTGGCCTCGACACCAAGCCCCAGAAAAGACAGGCTAGCCTCACCCAGTATCGCGTAGGAGACGCTGACCGTGGCCTGCACGATGATGGGCGCAGCCGCATTGGGCAGGATGTGCCGCCACATGATACGGAAATCGGACACGCCTACCGTGCGCGCTGCGGCAATGTACTGTTCTTCTTTGATCGACAACACCATGCCGCGGGCAATGCGGGCAAAATCATCGACGAAGGCAAGCGATATTGCGACAATCACGTTCGCAAGACCGGTGCCGAACACAGCTACCAGATACACGGCGATGATGAAATTCGGGAATGCCCACTGCAGGTCAATGTAGCGCATGATGATATGGTCGACCCATCCCCCGAGGTAACCTGCCAGTACACCCAGACCCAGTCCAGAGATCAGGGCGATGACCACTGTTGAGATCCCGACCAACAGTGAGATCTGGGCGCCGACGATGATCCGACTCAGAAGATCTCGACCCAGGTCATCGGTGCCCAGAGGGTGCAGCCAGCTTGGCGGTTCCATCATTTCAAACGCCATGTCGTTGGGGTCGTAAGGAGAGATCACGCCTCCGAACAGCGCGGCAAAAACAAACACTGTCAATATGACTGCGCCGACCAGCGCCTTCTTGTCCCGCCACAGTGCCGAGCGCAGCTGGGCTAGACCCTGGCGACTGGATTTTGATCCTCCAGCAGGTGCGATGTCAGTGTGAGAGGTCACTCGTCGTAGCGGATCCTAGGGTCGATGGTGGTGTACAGCAGGTCAACGAGCAGGTTGCTGAACACGAAGATGGCTGAAACGACGATGATCGTACCCTGTACTACGGGGTAGTCGCGGTTCAAGATACCCTGGATCAGTAGACGGCCCAGACCTTTGATGGCAAAAACATTTTCGACCACCACTGCACCGGCCATCAGCAGAGCGAACGCGATTCCCACGACAGTAACCACGGGGATCAAGGCGTTGGGAAAGGCGTGGTGTATCGTCAGGACCTGGCGGGAAAGGCCTTTGGATCGCGCGAGTCTCATGTAGTCGGTTTTCAGCACCTCGATCATGGACGAGCGGATCATCCTGGCGATGATTGCAGAGAATCCGGTGCCTACAGCAACGGCGGGGAGTATCAGGTGTGACAGCCAGGGCCAGAAGCCTTTGCTGATTGGGACATAGCCGATCGCCGGCAACCAGTGAAGATGCGCTGCGAAAAATATGATCAGTAGAATAGCAACCCAGAATTCAGGCATTGAAAGCCCAAGAAAAGCCAGAAAGGTCACGGTGTAGTCTGCAGCGGTGTTGCGCCGGGTGGCTGCAATCAGCCCCGCGGGGACCGCAATCAATATGGCGAGAAAAAAAGACAACGCGGCGAGGGACAGCGTCCGAGGCAGCGCTTCAGAGACAAGCCGTGCAACGGGCTGGTGGCTGCCGTAAATAGAAAAGCCGAACTCGCCCCGGAGCATGTTTCCTTGCCAGATGAAATACTGGATATAGACGGGTTGGTCGAGTCCGAATTTTCTGCGCAGTTCCTCGGCGGCAGCAGGGTCGCCGGAGTCAAACAACATGGCTTCAAACGGATCGCCCGGAACGATGCGCATCATGAAGAACACCAGCGTCGCGACCGCCCACATGACAAAAATGGCACCGATCACGCGTCTGGAGAGATACCGTAACATTGAGATTCTGGGGCTTCTTGGTGAAATAGAAGGTCGGACTCCCCAAGGGAGTCCGACCTTTGGACAGGCTTACGAAATGGTAGTCCGATCCAGGTCCACCAGACCCGGGATCCGACTGACTGCCGGAAAATTCACCGACTTGTGATGGACCAGGATGTCCTTGGGATGAAAGAGAAACACGGAGGCGACTTTATCTGAAGTGATTCTGTCCGCCCGACGGACGATGTCACGACGTTTCTCGATGTCGGCCATTGCGCTTTGTTCTGCGATAAGCGCATCGACTTCAGCATCCGAGAAGAATCCGAATGGCATTTTCTCTTTGTCCCGCTTGCGGCCGTTGAACTTGGACGAGGTCTGCATCCAGTCGACAACACCGTCGTCCGGATCATAGTCGCCGCCACTGCCCACGCGAAGAGCATCGAAGTTCATCGTCTGGAAGTGCTCCAGCAGGACCGGCCAGTCCTGGACTTCCGGTTTGACCGTGATATTCAGGTTCTTCTTCAAGATATTGGATATCACCGTGACTTCACGACGGGCTGTCGCGGTACAAATCAGACTCAGTTCAGGAAACCCCTTGCCGTCCGGATAACCGGCATCGGCGAGCAATTGCCGGGCTTCTTCCAGGTCATAACGTTGGTTGCTGGAATTGGGCAGGTCCTTATCGAAGTAATAGCCCATCGCCGGGTTGATCGAGCCATAAGCGGCGATACCACGGCCGAACTGGGCCTGCTTGATGTAACGCTCACGGTCCAACCCTTTGGCTATGGCCAGGCGCACCTTGAAGCCGTTCTCTTTCATGAGTTCTGAAACCGGCTTGTTGAAGTCGGGGACCTTGAACGGGTCGCGCCAGGGATTGAGCCACACCGACTGAAATCCGGGTCCTGCGATTTCACTGACCACAAGGTCAGGATTTTCAACGAACCGATCCACCAGTTCCGGTGCCACAGGATTGCCGCCAACGAGCTGAATGTCACCCGCTTCCAGAGCAGCTGCGAGTGGTTCGGCATCGATGATGGGCTGGATGGTGACTTTGTCCAGTTTCGGGCGTTCCGGATCGTAGTAGTTGTCGAACTTCTCGAGGGTCAGGCCCTGACCGAGTGTATGCTCTGTGACCTTGAAGGGCCCGGTGCCGACTGGCGTCAGGCCGTACTGTGCCGTGCCCATACTGTCGAGCGCACCGCGGCTGACAATTGTCATGGCTCGGCCACTGGCCCGTTCGAGAGTCTTGGTCAGGAACGACGCCTGTGGTTTAGCCAGCTTAAAGCGCACCGTGTGGTCGTCGATCTTCTCAAGCGCATCGACGTTGTTGAGGACCCTGGAATGGATCGAATTTTCCGGGTTCTTCGAGCGGTTGTAGGTGTAGAGAACGTCATCAGCGGTGAAGGTATCACCGTTGTGGAATGTGACACCCTGGCGCAGTTTAAACACATACTGAGTGCCGTCTGCTGTGACTTCCCAGCTCTCGGCGAGGTCGCCACGGGGAACAAGATCCGCATCGATATGAGTCAGACCGCTGAGCACGTTGGACGAGACCTGGAACAACAAAACCATGTTGATCTGTGCCGGGTCCAGGGTCGGTAATTCGGGCGTGCCGGCCCAGCCGCAACGCAGGGTCCCACCGGATTGGCCGGCTGCTTCTGCCCGTCCCGGAGTGAGTATGCCGGGCAGCATGCTTGCTGTTGTCAGCATGCCGGATGCGGCCATAAGCCGAAGCACTGTTCGGCGGCTCATGCCGTCACTCGACAGGTCGGCACCGGTCAGGCCGGCCATCGGGTCACGAGGATCGAAGTCGTAGGCGTCTCCGAGCTCTTTTTGAAGAATCGCTTGAGGATCATCAGATGGCTTATTACTAGACATGGTTGTCTCCTTGTAAGCTGGTGATTAACGAGCCAGCTGGGAGCATTCAATCTGCCCCGCCTGGCTGATCTTTTTGCAGGCCACCAGATGGCCTGCACCAAGATTCTGTGTTTCCGGCACACCGGTCCGGCATCCGTCATCGGCGATAGGACAACGTGGATGAAAGACACAACCGGACGGTGGATTGATTGGACTGGGAATTTCCCCCTCGATGAGCTTCAGAATGCGCTTGCGTTCGATCGCGGGGTCCGGAATCGGAACTGCCGATAGCAGTGCCTGGGTATAGGGGTGTTGCGGGTTCTCAAACAGTTGATCAGCATCGCCAAGTTCCACAAGGTGGCCAAGGTACATCACCGCAACGCGGTGGGAGATGTGTCGTACGACGCTGAGATCGTGTGCAATAAACAGGTAAGTCAGGCCCAGTTCTTCGCGCAGATCCTCGAGCAGTTTGATGATCTGTGCCTGGATCGAGACATCGAGCGCCGAAACGGCTTCATCGCACAAGATAAAGTCAGGATTCAGTATGAGCGCCCTTGCGATGCCAGTTCGCTGGCGCTGGCCACCGCTCATCTCATGGGGGTAACTGTCCAGGAGTCTCTCGGGAAGCCCACACAGATCGAGAATTGTTGCAACTCGCTGACGGCGGGTCGGTGCGTCCTGGACAATGCCGTGGACCAGCAGGGGTTCGCCGACGATCTCGGCCACCGTCATCCTGGGGTTCAGGGAACTGAACGGGTCCTGGAACACTGCTTGGGCCCGCCGGCGATAATCGGCTACTTCAGCATTGCCAATCTCGTTGAGATCCCGGCCATCAAAAAAGACACTGCCCTGGGTAGGGTCCTCGAGTTTCAGGATACAGCGCCCGATCGTAGATTTTCCGCAGCCGGATTCACCAACTAACCCCAGTGTTTCGCCTTTGTGAACCTCAAAGGTCACGTCAGCCACCGCTTTGACATCCCCGGTTCGTTTCCGTGTAAAGAAACCACCTGATCCGGCAAAGACTTTGCCCAAGCCTCGGACTTCAATCAGCGGTCCGGCTGTTGCTGAACTTTGTCGAGAGGTTTCCATCATATGCGTGTTTCGGCCGAGATCTCAGCCGTGTATGGGCAGGCGACCTGATGGCCCGATACCGCGCCAGTCAGCTCCGGTATGGTTGCTTCGCAGTTCGGTCGACCGATGTGGCAACGCGGACGGAACGAGCAACCTGGGGGGAGGTCAACCAGGTCTGGTGGACTTCCCGGTATGGGAATGAGGTTCGAGGCGCGTGCCGAATCCAGCCGTGGGACCGAGTTCAGAAGACCATAGGTATACGGGTGTTGCGGGTGGGCATAAATCTCACCTGCGTCACCTTCCTCGACGATTCGCCCCGCGTACATCACACTGACCCGGTCTGCGTAGCGTGCCACCACACCGAGGTTGTGTGTGATGATGACCAGCCCGACGTTCATTTCCCGGCACAGGCGCTGCATGAGCTGCAGGATCTGTGCCTGGATGGTGACGTCCAGGGCAGTGGTGGGCTCGTCGGCGATGATCAACTCAGGGTCACAGCTCAGAGCCATGGCGATCATCACCCTTTGCCTCATTCCCCCGCTGAAATGGTGGGGATACTGGCGCAGACGATCCTTGGGCTCGGAAATGCCGACCCGGGTCAGTAATTCGATGGCCCGCTCCCGGGCTCCGGCAGTGTCCAGACCCAGGTGCAGTTTCATCTGTTCAGTGATCTGACGACCGATCGACAATACCGGGTTAAGCGAGGTCATCGGCTCCTGAAAGACCATACTGATCTTGCGGCCACGAAATTTCCGGATCTGGTCCTCGGAAAGGCGCAGAAGATCGGTTTTCCCAAACAGTACCTGGCCGCTGACAATCCGGCCGGGCGGAGTCGGGATCAGTTGCAGGATCGATAATGCGGTCACTGATTTCCCGCTGCCAGACTCACCGACAATCGCCAGGATCTGGCCGGGAGAGACAAGCCAAGAGACCTCGGTGACGGCTTTCACGGTCCCCAGTGGTGTGGAGAATTCGACCGAGAGATTATTGACTTGAAGCAGCGACGAGTCAGCCAAGGCACCTCCCACGGTAGTGATTCCAGCGCGCCTTCGTGATATGACTGTGCCCGCCGGACCCCGAAACGTCGCGTTTGAACGCGGGAACACAGTCGAATCGAGGTCATTTGTTATGTGCGGAGAGTTTACACTTAATATATTATAAATATGTAACCCAGCTGTCTGAGGGAATTGCCATGTCAGCGTCACACACCATTCATTCAGCCCATCACCATTTTGGCTGGGACAATTCCTTGGCACCCGTGATGACGGTCGCACCTGGCGATTCGGTCGAAATTGAAACGGTCGACTCGTCAGGTGGACAATTGACAGTCGACTCAGACGTTGGCGACGTTGTTGCGATGGATTTTGGCAAGGTCAATCCAGTGACCGGCCCGATAAAGGTCGATGGAGCCGAGGCCGGTGATCTGCTCAAGGTGACTCTCGAAGCTTTTGAGCCCTCGGGCTGGGGATGGACCGCTGTCATTCCCGGTTTCGGTCTGCTGGCCGATCAGTTCACTGATGCGGCACTTCACACCTGGACGTACGACGCCAGCGCTATGGCACCGGCCGTCTACGGTCCTGCGGGCCAGGTTCCGCTCAAGCCTTTCTGCGGCACCATCGGTCTGGCGCCGGCTGAAACGGGACTGCACAGTGTGGTGCCCCCACGCCGTGTTGGCGGCAACATGGATATACGCGATCTGTCAGCCGGAACCGTGTTGTATCTGCCGGTCGAGGTCGACGGTGCCCTGTTGTCTGTTGGGGATACCCATGCGGCTCAGGGTGACGGTGAGGTATGTGGTACCGCGATCGAGAGTCCGATGACGGTGGGTTTGACTTTTGACCTCGTCAAGCAGTCACCGATCAGATTCCCCCGCTACGAGACACCGGGCCCGGTGTCGAGTCACTTTGATCAGATGGGATATCAGGTTACGACCGGAATCGGCCCTGACCTGATGCAGGGGGCCCGGGATGCCGTGAGCGGCATGATCGATCTCCTGGGTAGCCAGCATGGCCTCTCTCCGGCCGAAGCCTACATGCTCTGCAGCGTCTGTGCCGATCTTCGGATCAGTGAAATTGTTGACCAGCCCAACTGGGTGGTCTCGCTGTACTTCCCGAAGATCGTCTTCGGTTGATTTCAATCTTCCTGGTTGAATTCAGGAAGGAGATCATCCGGTGCGTCGGCAGAGGCGGACCTTACGCGTACCCTTGCCCGGCTTGTAATTGGGCATCATCAACAGACAGTTGTCGTAGGGTGTGACAATCGGTACGTCGCCGTCATTGGCGATCAGAGCTCCCGCTTTCTCGATCACTTCCATACCAGCGAAGGGCTCAACGAAGGCGAAGTCGTCGGTCTGAGCCGTCACACCGTCTGTGACATCCCACATTTCGGCTGTCGGCGGATCACTGGCTGCATCGGACAGGTGCTGCTGGATGAATTCGGCTGGCACAGCGTCTGCTGCACGCAGAAAGTGCAGCGCCGTGTCCAGTGCTGCAGCCCCGGTCGCAGCTGCCCAGTGCTGGCCACACTCGACCAGCATGGCGACTTTATGGTTGGAGGCGTCGTGAAACGGTGTGTACTCGATCAGCCTTTTGCCAACGATATGTCCCGACCCGCACATGATGAAAGCCGGAAAATTGACCGCCGTGGCAAATTCACGCTCCTTTTCCAGCCCGTTGCAGATCATCAAAGCCGCCGAGCGGGTTCCCATGGAGTGAATATCCAGCAGCAGATCAACAGAATCAAAGACCGGGCGCAACTCGCGGGCGCGACGAAGTTCAGCAGTGTCTTCGTCTGAGTCCAGCCGGTCCTCGACCCAGACCCGGTTGAAGTCTTCGTCGACGAAGCGCGAGTCGTCCGGATTCAGCGGATCAAAATTATGAAAAGCCCTGTGGTTGATGAATCCCAGGGTCAGCTGGCCCCGGAGTGGTCGAACGTCGGCTTTGAGTAACGTGTCCAGTGCAATGGCGCCGCAGATCTCGTTGCCGTGGGTGATTGCATTGATCATCACGTGCGGACCAGCTGCGCCGCTGTCAAATGTGGTGACGAATTCAACACCGGTGTTGCCCTTGCGGTAGGGCTCAATGTCCGGTGCACTCAGTTCGACTGGGTAAGTGTTCTGGGTCATCGGGTATTTTCTCCAGGTTTCATCTTGATCTTCGGGGGCCGACCCGGATGGTCGGACGGATCGCTACACTGCCAGCTCACATCAGGTCTCTCGGAATCGAACGCAGCCACTCCCGGTTGCTGACAACCTGATCGTTCTCAAAAGCCGTCACCTTGGCCCGGATATGAAAAGAGTCTTCATCACACTCGATTGAGCTGTCCGATTCGGTGCGGATCGTCCAGTCGCCACGGTTCATCCAGCAGATGTAGCGACTGGTGGCGCGGGCACTCAACGGGTCGTCGAGGTCGATGGTCCAGCAGTCTTCGTGGCGGTGTCGGGTGTGCAGGCCATGACCTGGGATCTCGATCTCACCCGTGTCGTCGATCACCTGCAGCCGGGTCACCTGGTTCTGCAAGTCGCGCTCGACCCAGCGCTGGTAGTCTGCCTTGCTGTGAAGCGGGTATTCGGGCAGTGGGTCAGCGACTGTGGGGGCGGTGACAGTGATGGTGTCGGTACCGGCCCGCTCGGGCAGTTCCAGCACACAGTGTCGGCCAAGATGCACCGTGGCTGTTGTGATCTGCGGGGGCGGCATCACCATTGGCCAGTAGGCCGTGGAGATGGCGATGCGAATACTGTGGCCTGGCAGGAACCGGTAGCCGCATTCGTCAAGGCAGACCTGGATATCGACGGCTTCATTCGGGATCATCGGTTCGGGTCTGTCGTTAGCCTTGCGGTGGGTAAGATTGATCACGCCCCAACTCACCCGGAAACTGGTGCCGTCGGGATGTACGTCGAGCAACCGGATCGCGAGCAGGCCTATGGGTCTGTCGATCGAGACCCGAAGACGCATCACGGGCCGGCCCAGAATCTCGACGGCACTGGTCAGTTTCTCGCTCTCAAAGAGCAGTGATCCGGCGTCATCTGTGCGTTGATCGCCGGCAAGCTCCGAGTCGGGTTTCAATGTGAAATACTCGCCGGATGCCGTGCCACAATCGAGCGGTGAACAGATCGACGCTGTGGCCTCCTCCGCCAGGGCCAAGCCCAGTCGACCGCCGATATCCGGGTAGTAGGTTTTTGCCTGTATTGTCTCTGACGGCCAGGTGTTTTCGGCGATCCAGCGGCCCGCTTCATGCTCGCGCCACGGGCCCGGGCGCACATTTTCCGAGATGTATGCGCGGTAGGCGGGTAAGGATTCAGCATCGTTTTCGATCCCCTTGAGCCATCGGTCCCACCATCGCCGGGCTTCGGCAATGAAGTCCATGCGGGGATGCGGATAAGCGAAATGCGGGTACTGGTGAACCCATGGGCCATTGATGGTCTTGGTCTTGCCAGGGAAATGTGCCGCAGCTGCAGGCGGTGCGTTGACATAGCCGTCAGCCCAGCCGCTGATGACCAGTGCCGGTACAGTCATCGCTTCATAGCACTCGCAGACCGAGCCGTGCCGCCAGTAATCGTCACGGCGCTGGTGCGCCAGCCACTTCTCGAGTGGAAAGGGCTGCGTCTGAAGCCGCTTTAGCCAGGACCTGCGCCAGTTGTCGCCGACCAGAAGCGGGTCTGGTGGTTTGGAGGCGTAACACAGCATCACACTCGACCACCAGAAGTTGGAATACAGCAGGCAGCCGTTCTTGTAGTGGATGTCATCGTTGTAGCGGTCGACTGTGGCGCCGATCGCAATCACCGCCTTCAGGGCCGGCGGCTTGAGGGCCGCGATCTGGAGGCTGTTGAAGCCGCCCCATGAGATGCCCATCATGCCAATGTTGCCATCACACCAGTCCTGCGCAGCGATCCACTCGATGACCTCAACGCCATCTGCGAGCTCACGGGGGGAATACTCGTCATCGAATTCACCGTCGGATTCACCGGTGCCGGAGATGTCCACCCTGACGCCGGCATAGCCGATGGCAGCGAGCTCCGGGTAAGTGGCTTCATCGCGTTGACTGGTGCCGTCGCGCTTGCGGTACGGGAGGTATTCCAGTATCGCGGGTACCGGTGTGCTTTCAGATGAGTGCGGCAGCCACAGTCGGCAGGCGAGGCGTCGGCCGTCGCTCAAGGGTATTAAACGATGCTCCACTACCGAACAGGATTGTGCGGGATCGTCTGTCATGGTCGTGCGTTGGGTTGCAGTTGGCCGCTGGCAGTGGACTGGGGCCCAGAAAGCATCAGCAAAGCCGCTTTAAGGCGCGCTTGACCAGGTCCTGCTGAAGGCTCCTGGACCAGCAGGCTGTAGATGACTGCGGGCGGGCTGTGGCCCGCCACAAAAGAGCTTTCGACGGGATGCCACCTGGCTAAACTGTGATGTTTTCTCAGGATGCCTTTCCGACAGCCGGTACGTAAGGCTTGGACGTGAAGTGTTCAATATCGCCGGAAGCGAATTTCAGCCCGGCTTGTTTGATGGCTTCGTCGTCTACTTTCTCGAGCGGTACGTAGTAACGGTCGTCATCCTTATTGAAGGTATCGTTGCTGACGGCGTTGTAGCAGCAGATGAAGGTCCAGCGCCTGGTTGCCGAACGGTTCTGATCCGAGCGATGCAGTGTGTTCCCATGAAAGACAACTGCATCTCCAGGATCCAGCACACAGTCGACCACTTCGTGTGATGCCAGGATGTGTTCTATGCGTTCGGGATCAGCCGTGTTCTGCTCGGGGGTGACCTGGACGTGATCGAGCCGTCCCAGCTGATGAGAGCCTCTGACCAGTTTCAAGCAGCCGTTCGATGCGTCGGTGTGGTCCAGCGCGATCATAAAACTCAGCATCTTGGGCTCCAGGCAGCCGTTGTAGTACCAGTAGCCGTAGTCCTGATGCCACTCCCAGGCGCCACCCACGTAGGGGTCTTTTGCAGTCAGCTTCGATTGAAAGTGATAGACCGGCTCACCAATCAGTGCTTCGGCGATGTCAACGATTTTCCGGCTGCGAGCAGCAAGGCCATAGACGCTGTCACCTGCGCGGTTCCACAGCGAGATCCGTGTCGCACCGCCCTCTTGATCTGCACGTAACAGTGAGTGCGCAGCGATGGCAGGGTCTTCTTCCATGGCGCGTCTGAGAAGGTCGGTCTCCTCAGCATCAAACAGGCCGCGGATAAAAATCATCCCGTCTTCGTGGTAGTCGGCGATTTCTCGGGATGTTAGGTGGGCCACAATCACATGTGCTCATTTTTCGCGATAGGCGCGTGCATCATAGCAAAATATTCCAGCGGTTTTTCTGCTCAATATAAAACTGTGTCGGTAACCTGGCCGTCACAATTCTGGCAGAAGTAGCAGCATTTGGCAGGCCGTACACTGTGACGGCAAAATCGATAGCAGCACGGGCAGTGGCAGGCACATTGGGCAACCGATAAACCGCATTCGGTATTTGGTACAGATCTCCAGTTCCGGTTCTCCAAACTATCGGATCAACCGCTCTATCAATTGACTTGCGATCATGCAGTAAACTCGACAGCACGACCGCTGTCTGATCACCGGCAGGCATACATGGCAGATACAACGATCCGTATTGGAGGAGCCAGTGGTTTCTGGGGCGAAGCTGCCTTGGCGACTCCTCAGTTGCTAAAGGCCGGTGGGCTGGATTATCTGGTCTATGACTACCTGGCCGAGATCACCATGTCGATCATGGCCAGAGCTCGTGACAGGGATCAGAATCTTGGCTATGCGACGGACTTCATCGGGTCCACGCTTTGCCCGAATCTTGCTGAGATCGCCAGCCAGGGTGTGAAACTCATCTCGAATGCAGGAGGCTTGAACCCGGGGGCCTGTGCCATTGCTGCAAGTGACGCCATAGCCCAGGCCGGGCTCGACCTCAAAGTCGCGGTGGTGACCGGTGATGACCTGACCGGGCACAAAGCGCAGTTTGCAGATCGAGGTCTGACCGAGATGTTTTCCGGGCAGTCGTTTCCTGTGCCCGAGAGCGTTGCGAGTGTCAATGCCTATCTCGGAGCGTTTCCGATTGCTGAGGCGCTTGACCTTGGTGCCGACATCGTGATCACCGGACGCTGTGTGGACAGTGCGGTGACACTCGGGGCGTGTATCCACGCTTTCGGATGGCAGGCCGATGCACTTGATTGTCTGGCCGGTGGATCTCTTGCCGGACATATTCTTGAGTGTGGTCCGCAGGCAACCGGTGGAAACTTCACCGACTGGCATGAGGTCGCCGATTCGCTGGTGGATATCGGTTATCCCATTGCCGAGGTTTCAAACGACGGTTCGTTTGTCTGTACCAAGCCCGAATCGAGCGGGGGAGTAGTGACAGTCGGTTCGGTGGCAGAGCAAGCGCTCTACGAAATCGGTGACCCCCAGGCCTATGTGCTGCCTGACGTCGTCTGTGACTTTTCGGCTATTAACATTGATCAGTCAGGGCCCGACCGTGTGCGGGTCAGAGGAGCACTTGGCTATCCAGCACCGGAAGAGTACAAGGTCTGCGCGACCTACGCGGACGGGTTCCGGGGGGGGCTGCTGCTGACCTTCAATGGATTCGATGCCAGGGCAAAAGCCCTGGTTTTTGCCGAGGCCGGCATTGCCCGGGCGACAGAGCGGTTGAGTGCGATGAATCTTGCTGAATTCAGTGAAACGAGTGTCGAAGTCTTTGGCGGGGTGCCGCAGGAATACCAGCAAACCCCGCTCGTGGACTACCAGGAAGTCGCGCTGAAGATCGCGGCTCGTCATCCGGCAGCCGCGGGCGTCGCGATCCTGTTGAAAGAGGTGACGGGTCTGGGTTTGGCAACTCCACCGGGCCTGTCAGTCTTCGCCGGGGGCCGACCCCGGCCCTCACCGGTGATCCGCCTGTTCTCATTCCTGATATCCAGGGCGGAAGTCAGGATCCAGATCGAGTTTGATGGTCAGAGCATTGTGCATCTCCCGGGGGCTGCAAAATCGCCGGCAGTAGCTGTTGCGGTGCCGCACCCGGAACCGGCAGAACCTGAACAGGGTGTGCAGATGACCGAGGTGCCGCTGGTCAGACTGGCGTTTGGTCGAAGCGGTGACAAAGGCAACAAGGCCAACATCGGGATCATCGCGCGCCGGCCAGAGTATCTGCCTTTTATTTGGGCGGCGCTCAGCCCGGACACGGTGGCCCGGTGTTTCTCAAATTACCTCAAGGGCGAGGTAGAGCGATTTTTCCTGCCGGGGATTCATGCGATCAATTTCGTATTGCACGATGTGCTTGGCGGCGGCGGTATTGCAAGTCTTCGAAATGATGCTCAGGGCAAGGGTTTTGCACAGATTCTGCTGGCGCAATCCGTGAGCGTGCCTGTGCAAATGATCGGAGAGCGGACATGAGCGTTTTCCGTTCGCGGATCGATGTGAATGCGCAGGTCTTTGCAGAGAACCGGACGGAGATGCTTGCACTGATTGAAAAACTGCGCGGACTCGAAAAGCGCGCTGCCGAGCTTTCAGAACGCCGCCGACCACGATTTGAGGAGCGCGGGCAGTTCACCCCGCGGGAGCGTCTGTCGGGACTGCTGGATCCCGGCATGCCGTTTCTGGAACTCTACAACATGGCCAACTATCTGGTAGACGACGATGATCCCCAGAGCAGCATCCCCGGGGCCAGCATGATCTGCGGTATCGGATTTGTCAGCGGGGTCCGGTGCATGGTGTTTGTCGATGACAGCGGCATCAACGCAGGTGCGTCTACCACCACTTCGGTGAGTAAGGCGCTCGGTGTCCTGCATCTGGCGATGACGCAGAAGCTGCCGCTTATTCACCTGGTTGAAAGCGCCGGTGCCAATCTGATGCAGTACACGGTAGAGCTCTGGGCCAATGGCGGTGGGATGTTCCACGGGCTCGCCCGCCTCAGCGCCGCGGGTATTCCGACCTTTGTTGTCTTGCACGGCCCGTCTACTGCCGGTGGCGCCTACCAGCCTGGAATGAGCGATTATGTGATCGGGGTACGCAAGAACGGGATGGCCGCGCTCGCGGGTGCGGCGCTGGTGAAGGCGGCAACCGGTGAGATCGCTGAAGACGCCGAGCTTGGTGGTTCAGAGATGCATGCCTCGGTCTCCGGCCTGGTCGAGTATCTTGCCGAGGACGATGCCCACGGTCTTGAGATCGCCCGCGATCTGGTGGAGCGGCTGGATTGGAATGCAGCCTGCCCCAAGTCGCAACCTCATTCATTCGGTGAACCGCATTACAGTGCCGACGAGATCGCCGGTGTTGTGCCGGTTGACTATCGCAAGCCCTACGATGTACGCGAAGTTGTCGCCCGCATTGTGGATGACTCCGACTTCGTCGAATTCAAACCGCGATACGGAGCCTCCACGGTCTGTATCCAGTCCAGAATCTTTGGCCAGGCGTGTGGCCTGATCGGAAATAACGGGCCGATCGATCCGGCCGGCGCGACCAAGGCGGCTCAGTTCTTCCAGCTTTGCGATCAGTCCAACATGCCCTTGGTTTTTCTGAACAACACGACCGGCTATATGGTTGGAAGCGAATACGAACGGGCCGGCATGATCAAGCATGGCTCGAAAATGATCCAGGCAGTCTCGAATGTTCAGGTCACAAAGATCTCGCTTTATATCGGCGCCAGTTTCGGGGCCGGTAATTACGGCATGTGCGGCTATGCCTACGAGCCCGATTTTCTGTTTGCATGGCCCAATGCGACCACCGGTGTGATGGGTGGGGAACAGGCCGCACTGACCATGGAGTACGTCATGATCAACTCGGCCAGGAGACGGGGAAAAGAAGTGGACCGGGCGGTGCTCAAGGCTCAGAAGAATGCGATTATCGAGCACTACGATCGCCAGTCTGATGCCTTCTACACGTCCGGGCGTCTGCTGGATCATGGCATCATCGACCCGCGGGATACCCGCAAGGTGCTGGGATTTGTCCTTCAGACCTGCTGGGAGTCACGCCGGCGGACGCTCCGGCCCAATAGTTTCGGTATCGCGCGGATGTGAACAATGGTTTCTCTACCCGACACCGAACAGCTTTTGCTTGTGGCCGACAACGGCTGGTTGACCATCTGGCTCAATCGACCTGAGTCCCGCAATGCGCTGTCCGAGCAGATGAGTGCCGAGCTGCGCAGCACTCTTGAGGCAGTTCACGATGAGCGCTCGGTCCGTGGAATCACTCTGCGGGGCAGGGATGGTGTGTTTTGCGCAGGAGGTGATCTCAAAGCTTTCCGTGCAGACTTCCAGGCCGGCAGCGCCGGGATCGAAGCCGTGGCTGCAGCCAGCCGCAAGGCCGGGGAGCTGTTCGATCTGGTCTACAACATGCCGCAGATCGTGGTCATCCTGGTGGAGGGCGCGGCGATCGCAGGCGGTCTGGGTCTGGCCTGTGCCGGGGATGTGGTGGTGGTGACCGGTGACGCCCGTTTCTCGCTCACTGAGACTACGCTCGGTATTCCACCGGCGCAGATCGCACCGTTTGTCGTGCACCGTCTGGGCACAGCCACCGCCCGACGGATCATGCTGACCGCCGCCCGCTTCGACGGTCAGGAGGCAGGGAAGATGGGGCTTGCTGATTACGTTGTCGATGATGCGGAGGAACTTCAAAGAGTGGAACAGCAGATCAGGACAGCCGTAATGCGTTGTGCACCCGGTGCCAATGCTGCCACCAAAGAAATCCTGCGGGTGTGCGGAGAACTCGATCGGCAGTCGCTGATCGACTTTGCCTCCCGGTCATTCGCCGAATGTCTGCTGAGCGATGAAGGCCGTGAAGGCATCTCGGCATTCATTGAAAAACGCCGGCCTGGCTGGTCTGAATGAAGTCCAGCTATGTTTGACAGCATATTGGTAGCAAACCGGGGCGAGATCGCGGTCCGGGTCTTGCGCACGGCAGCATCGCAGGGATACCGGACGATTGCTGTCTATTCTGAGGCAGACGCTGACGCTCCGCATGTCAGACTCGCAGACGAGGCCCTCTGTATCGGCCCGCCGCCTGTGGCAGCGTCCTACTTGAATGTCGACCAGCTGATCTTGGCTGCCCGTCAAAGCGGTGCCGGCGCCATACACCCAGGCTACGGGTTTCTGTCCGAGAACGCCTCGTTTGTTAGGGCCTGTGAAGCCGCTGGCATTGTTTTCATCGGGCCCAGCGCGTCGGCGGTGGAACTGATGGGAAACAAGGCAAAGGCCAGGCAGCGGATGCTGGCGGCAGGGGTGCCGTGTGTTCCGGGTTACGAGGGCGAGGACGTCTCAGACGAGGCTTTGCAGCGGGCAGCGAACGAAATCGGCTTTCCGGTCATGGTCAAGGCCGCTGCCGGTGGCGGTGGCCGCGGCATGCGCCAGGTCGATGATCCCGACGGGCTGGCCAAAGCACTGAGCCGGGCGCGGTCGGAGGCGCAACACGCCTTTGGCTGTGATCAACTGATTCTCGAGAAAGCGTTTATCGGTCCCCGGCATGTCGAGATTCAAGTGATGGCCGATTCTCATGGCCATGTCATCCATCTGGGGGAGCGGGACTGTTCGATCCAGCGGCGCCACCAGAAAGTCATCGAAGAATCACCGTGTCCGGTGATGACCGATCAACTGCGCCAAGATATGGGACATACCGCGGTCAATGTTGCGCAGAGCATTGGCTACCGCGGTGCCGGCACCGTCGAATTCCTGCTGGATGACAACGGCCAGTTCTATTTTCTCGAGATGAACACCCGGCTGCAGGTCGAACACCCGGTCACCGAGATGATCACAGGGATCGATCTGGTGGCTCTACAGATCAACATCGCCCAGGGCAGGCCACTGACTCTGAAGCAGGACGACGTTACCTACGATGGCCACGCGATCGAGGCGCGCTTGTACGCCGAAGATCCGGCACGTGGTTTCCTGCCTTGCACAGGCAAGGTGGCGCGCTGGCGGCCACCGGTTGGCGACGCTCTCCGGGTCGACAGTGGGATTACCGCGGGGCTTGAGATCACACCATATTACGATCCCATGCTCGCCAAGGTGATTGCCTGGGGACCTGACCGTGAGACGGCGCGCAGACGGCTGGCCGAGGCCCTTAACAAGACCGTGTTGTTCGGTTTGACGACCAACTGCAAGTTTCTGGTTGATGCCCTGAGAAAACCGACTTTTGCTGCCGGTGAGGCAACCACGGCATTCATCGATAACGAGTTCTCAGAAGATGATCTGGCCAGGGCAGAGCCGACCTTTGAACAGGCTGCAGCAGCAGCTGTCGTGCACTATCGTGCCCAGCGCGACCTTGCGTTGAGGCGGGCTGTTTTGGTCCCGGAGGCACTCCTGGAGTGGTCGAGCACTGGCTCTTTGGTGTCGTGTTACCGCTACGCGAGCGGTGAGGCCAGTTTCGATCTGACCGTCTGCACTGACGGCGGCGGGACCTACAGTGTTCGTTGTCATGAGCAGCAGATTGACGTTCGGGTCGTCACAACTGAAGCGGGTTTGACCCGCCTTGAACTCGCCGGCCATGTCACAGAGGTCTTCAGTGCACCGATCGATAGCAAGCGAATGCATCTGTCTATGGCCGGTGAGAGCTGGGTTTTCGAGGATCTTTCCGGGAGACCCGGGCCGGATGACATCCAGGGTGCCGATGGCCGGGTTCTGGCGCCCATGCATGGCCGGGTCACGGAGATCTCTGTCAAGAAAGGTCAACGCGTCCAGCAGGGTCGCCGTCTGGCGATACTCGAAGCCATGAAAATGGAACATGAAATTCTTGCGCCGGTAGATGGTACGGTGCAGCAGGTTGCCTGCACAATTCAAGGGCAGGTCGGTGTTGATGACCTGCTGTTCGATATCACACTCGAGAAAAATTGATCCCAAAGCGGGGCACATCCGTCATCCAAGGGAGAACTTCATGAATTCGACGGTCTGTGAGATGTTAGGCATCGAGTTTCCGCTACTGGCCTTCAGCCACTGCCGGGATGTTGTTGCCGCCGTGTCGCGTGCCGGTGGCATGGGGGTTTTCGGTGCGGTGCGCTATTCCCCCGCACAACTGCGCGAAGAACTGACCTGGATCGACGAGCATTGCGGTGGCAAGTCCTACGGTGTCGATCTGATCGTGCCGAACCGATTCGAGGGCAAGGGTGAAGAGATCGAAGCAGAGCGCCTGCTCGAATCGCTGCCGGGCAGCCATCGCGACTTTATGAGCACCGTCCTGGAAGATTACGGAATCGACGGTTCTGAGCTTGAAGAAGAGGAAAACGGGCGACTCAATTTCGTCCGCAACCTCGAGGAATCCGGTGCCGCAGAGATGCTGGAAGTGGCATTTTCCTTTCCAATTCGGCTGATCGCAAATGCCCTGGGCACTCCACCGCCTGTCATGATCGATCAGGCCAAGGTGCACGGGGTACCGGTCGCGGCCCTGGTCGGTACCCGGGCCCACGCAGCGATACAGATCGCATCTGGTGTGGATATTCTGGTGGCGGCCGGTGGTGAGGCGGGTGGGCACTGCGGTGACGTGTCGACCATGGTTCTCATTCCGGAAGTCGTCTCAGTGGCCGGTGAGACGCCGGTGCTTGCAGCCGGTGGGATCGTGACAGGCCGTCAGATGGCAGCGGCAATGGCCATGGGTGCAGCAGGTGCCTGGTGTGGCTCGGTGTGGCTGACCACGGTCGAGGCTGAGCCCTCACCCGCCGTCAAGGAAAAACTACTGGCGGCGAGTTCCAGTGACACTGTCCGCAGCCGTTCGCGCACCGGTAAGCCTTCGCGGCAGCTGCGCTCACCGTGGATCGATGCTTGGGAAGCCAACGGGCCCACACCGCTGCCCATGCCGCTGCAGTCCCTGCTGGTGGAGCCGGCCCTGCTGCGCATCGACAAACTCGCACAGAGCGGTCATGCGGGTGCCCGGGATCTTGCCACCTACTGGGTAGGGCAGGGAGTGGGACTGATGAACCAGGAAATGTCGGCCGCTGCCGTCGTTCAGGAATTCAAGGCGGATTTTCTGCTGGCCTGTGAACGTCTGGCTGAAAGCCTCGGCGAACCGTAACAGGAGACCTGGACGATGTTCCAGCAACCTCTGGATTTTCTTGACGAAAGCAATGCGTTGTACGCGTTACTGGCACCGCTGGGCGATGATGATCTTGGCCGTGAGACCGGGTTCAAGAACTGGTCCATCAACGATATCATCACCCACCTGCACATGTGGAACTGGGCCGCTGACCTGTCGCTGACGGACGAAAAAGCGCTACTCGAATTTATTCAGAAGGTCCACGCGGCAATTCCTGCCGGGGGGATGCGGCAGTTTGAGGACAAGTGGATCGACGGGCTCACAGGGACGGCACTTGTAGAGACGTGGCGCACGTACTATGCTGAGATGGCACAGCGTTGGATGCTGACTGATCCCAAGGCCAGGCTCAAGTGGGCGGGTCCGGACATGAGTGTTCTCTCCAGCATTACCGCCCGACTGATGGAAACCTGGGCACACGGGCAGGCGGTCTACGATCTGTTCGGGATCGAGCGGATCGACAGTGATCGGATACGGAACATCGCCGTATTAGGCGTCAATACCTTCAAGTGGACGTTCATCAATCGGCAGTGGGAAGTCCCGGAGAATGTGCCGCAGGTTCGGCTGACTGCGCCATCCGGTGGATCCTGGTGCTGGAACGAATCCAACAGTGACGACCGTATTGCCGGTTCTGCAACCGAGTTCTGCCAGGTCGTCACCCAGACCCGCAACATTGCCGATACCGGCCTGACGGTCACGGGTAAGGTCGCCGGGCGCTGGATGGCCAACGCCCAGTGTTTTGCCGGCCCACCGGAAACACCACCTGAGCCCGGAACGCGTACTGTCGCGATGTAGCACTAGCATGGAACCGGTACTTCTCAACACCCAGCTGATTTTCAATGGTGTCGCTGTGGGTTGCATCTATGGGTTGGTAGCGCTGGGGTTCGTGCTCATCTATAAGGCCACGGAAGTGGTCAACTTCGCCCAGGGTGAACTGCTGATGCTGGGGGCGTTCTTCGCCTATACCTACATCGGAATTCTGGGGCTGCCGTACTGGCTGGGTGCGTTGCTCGCAATAGCTTCGATGGCGATTTTCGGGGGGTTGCTCGACCGGGTGGTGATGCGCCCGGTCGTTGGTCAGCCGACCTTTGCCTACGTGATGCTGACCATCGGGCTTGGAATCATTATCCGTGCCGTAGCCAGCATGATCCCGGGCTGGGGAGTAGAGACCTATTCGATAGACACGCCGTACAGCAACGCTGTGATCAACGTAGCCGGCCTGGTGATCAGCGTGGAGTATCTGTTTATCGTGATCGCAACCTGTCTGCTGGTGGCGGTCCTGTACGGATTTTTTTCCTTTACCCGGCTCGGTGTTGCCATGCAGGCATCCTCCCAGAATCAGTTGGCCGCCTACTACATGGGGATCCCGGTGAAGAGTATGTTTTCGATGATCTGGGGAATCAGCGCTTCGGTGGCGGCGATTGCCGGTATTCTGTTGGCGCCGGTCAGTCTGATCGACACCTCGATGGGATTTATCGGCTTGAAAGCGTTCCCGGCAGCGGTGCTGGGTGGATTCGGCAGCATTCCAGGTGCCCTGGTCGGGGGTGTGATCATCGGCGTCATCGAATCTCTGTCCGGTTTCTATCTGCCGGCCGGATTCAAGGACATAGCGGCCTTTCTCGTATTGCTGGTGGTCCTGATCGTGCGGCCGGAAGGGTTGTTCGGGACCTCTACCCGAAAACGTGTCTGAGGATCAGTTGCCATGCGCTTCATATTCAAGACTAGCTACCAACAGGACATTCGCCTGTATCGCCACGGCGGTGACATCTTTTGGTACGGCCTGCTGCTCCTGGCGCTACTGACGGCACCTGCCGTGCTTGATGTGTATTACATCGGGGAGTTGACGCTGATGGCAATCTTTGCCATTGCCGGGGTTGGACTGATGCTGCTGACGGGCTATACGGGCCAGATCTCACTGGGGCACGCTGCCTTTTTCGGGGTCGGCGCCTACACCGAGGCGGTGCTTATCGAAGCCGGCTGGCCATTTCTGTTGTCTTTTCCAACTGCCGGCCTGCTCGCCGGTGCGGTCGGTGTGGCTATCGGTCTACCGGCGCTCAGGTTGACCGGGCTATATCTTGCGATCGCCACACTGGCCTTTGCGTTCATCGTTGAGGAGGTGCTCGCCCGCTGGGAGTCCGTTACCCACGGGCACGAGGGTATGGCAGTGGGCGACATCTCGCTGCTGGGCATGGACATCGACACGGAATGGAAGCTTTATTACATTGCTATCGCGGTGCTCATCCTGGTGATGCTGGGGGCACTCAACATTCTTCGCTCACCGACCGGCCGCGCGTTCGTGGCTATTCGTGATTCAGAGCATGCAGCGCAGTCCTTGGGAGTTAACCTGGCCACGTACAAAACTCTGGCCTTTGCGATCTCGGCAGCCTTCACCGGGCTGGCCGGTGCGTTGTACGCTCACAAGCTGCTTTACATCAGCCCCGATGCGTTTACTATTTATATGTCAATTGAACTGCTGCTGATGGTGGTGATCGGCGGTCTGGGTTCTCTGCACGGAGTCGTATTCGGGGCAGCTTTTGTCATTCTCCTGCCCCAGGCGATCGCGATTTTCCGCGACGAACTGCCGTCGATGGTGGCCGAACAACCGGGGTTGGAATCGGCCATCTTCGGGCTGATCCTGGTCCTGGTGATTTTGTTCGAACCACTTGGGATTTATGGACGCTGGCTGAAAATCAAGCATTATTTCTCGGTTTTCCCGCTTTATCGAAAGGCGACTTTCAAGCGCCAGAAAACCTACAGCCGAATGACACAGCGCTGAGATGGCACTGGTCGAAGTCAACAACCTGGCGATTCAGTTCGGTGGTATCCGTGCCGTGGATGGCGTCAGTTTCGAGATCAGCGCCGGCGAGATCTATACCATCATCGGGCCCAACGGTGCCGGTAAGACGACTATCTTCAACCTGATCAGCCGGATCTATGACCCCCTAGACGGCACGATCGTATTCAATGGCCAGGACATCACCCATGAACAGCCCCACCGCATTGCCCAACTGGGAATTGCCCGGACCTTTCAGAATATTGAGCTGTTTGAAAATGCCACCGTCCTCGATAACCTGCTGCTCGGTCGCCACAGGCACCACCGGACACAATTCTGGCAGGAGATCGTGTTTTTTCCCGTCGTACGGCACCAGGAGCTGGAAGATCGCGAGAAGGTCGAAGAGATCATCGATTTTCTTGACCTGCAGCACTATCGCGAACAGTTTGTCCGCAGCCTGCCCTATGGTGTCAGAAAGGTGGTGGAGCTGGCCCGGGCGCTGGCGACCCAGCCTGAGCTGCTAATGCTGGATGAACCGAGTTCGGGGCTTAACGTGGAAGAGACCCGGGACATGTCGTTCTGGATCAGGGATATCCGCCAGCAACTCGGGATCACATTGCTCATGGTCGAACACGATATGAAACTCGTCGCCGATGTCTCCGACCGGGTGCTGGCGCTGAATGACGGCAGGGTGCTCACCGAAGGGTCGCCGTCTTCGGTCCAGGGCAATGCCGACGTGGTTGCCGCCTACCTGGGAGAATAGCGAAAGATGGCCGCAGCTTTGCTCAAAGTCAGCAATATCGAGACCTACTATGGTCCGATCACAGCGATTCGTGGCGTCAGCCTGGAAGTGGGTGAAAATCAGATCGTAGCGGTCCTCGGCGCCAACGGTGCCGGCAAGACGACCATACTGCGTACCATCTCCGGGATCATGGATCCCCAGAAAGGGAGCGTGACTTTCGACGGCCAGGCGATCCAGAAACGCGAGCCGGCCGATATCGTGGCGCGAGGTATCTCGCATGTACCGGAAGGCCGCGAGATTTTTCCACTGCTGACGGTAAAAGAGAATCTCATGATGGGCTGTTATCTCCGTCGTGACCGTGCAACTGTTGCCAGGGATCTTGAGCTTGTGTACGAATATTTTCCCGTAATAGGACAGCGGGCATCCCAGCAGGCCGGCCAGCTGTCTGGCGGTGAACAGCAGATGCTGGCGATCAGTCGCGCACTGATGCAAAAGCCACGCTTGTTGCTGCTCGATGAACCATCGCTGGGGCTTTCGCCCAGGCTGGTCAAGGATATCTTCGATATTGTTCGCCGGCTTAACGAAGAACGCCGGATGACGATCCTGATCGTTGAACAGAACGCCAACATGGCACTGCAGGTCGCACACTATGGCTACGTTCTGGAGGTGGGCCGAATCGTGATGGAAGACGTGTCTGCCAGTTTGCGTGGCAACAAGGACGTCAGGGAGTTTTATCTCGGTATCCAGGAAGAAGGCGTCCGGGGCACCCGGCGTTGGAAGCGTAAAAAGGTGTGGCGTTGATGTTTTTCTAGGGATGGAATTTATCGCATGAATCGGACATCGCCGGCGGAAACAGATGGGCATGATCCGGGTCCCGGTCTCGTGATTCGGACAGACTCCGATATCGGTGGCACGCTCTGCAGCCTGTTTTGGACCCGTGTCCAGCAGTGGTCCAGTGAGATCATCATCCGCGACAAGCACCTGGGGGTTTGGAGAGCACTGACCTGGCACGATCTGGGCCAACGAGTAATGGAAGTGGCTCTGGCTCTGGATGCCTGCGACTTTAAAGCAGGTGATATCGCATGCATTTTGTCGAACACAAATAAAGAATGGCTCTTTGTGGACCTTGGCATCCTGTGTAGTGGTGGTGTTTCCACCGGAATTTATCCGACGGATGCCCCGGCTCAGGTGGAGTACCTGATCAACAATTGTCAGGCCAGCGTGATTTTTGTCGAGGACGAGGAGCAACTCGACAAGGTACTGCTGGCCAGGTCGAACTGCCCTTCCATTCGGAAGATCGTGATCTTCGATACGGAAGGGCTGCAGGCCTTCAGCGATCCTATGGCCGTGAGTCTTGCAGACTTCAGTGATCAGGGTCGGCAACTTGCCCAGAGCGACAGTTCGCGCTGGGACGAGATGCTGCAAAGGCCCACGCCTGACGATCTTGCTATTTTGATCTATACATCAGGAACGACCGGTCCTCCTAAAGGCGCCATGATCAGTCATCACAACGTAGTCTTTCAGTGTGTTAATGGCTGTAGCCTGCTGGATCAGAAACAAGGTGATGAGCGACTCGCCTTCTTGCCGCTGTGTCATGTGGCGGAACGGGTCATCGGTGCGTACTACTCCCTTTACACGGGCACGGTGATCAACTTCTGTGAGGGACCCGATACGGTGGTGGAGAACGTCCGCGAAGTACAGCCGACCGTGTTCGGTGGAGTACCGCGAGTGTGGGAGAAGTTCTATTCCGGAATCCAGATCGCGATTGCCGAAGGGACCGCGTTCCAGAAATGGGCCTGTGCCACGGCGCTTAATGTTGCTTTTCGGGTCGTTGACCTGAATCTTGCTCACAAGCCTGTACCCTGGATTTTGCGGGCACAGTACCAGTTGGCCTCGATGCTGGTACTGAGGAATATCCGCAAGTCGGTGGGGCTGGACCGTTGTCGCTGGATGCTGACCGGAGCAGCGCCGGTTTCACCCCAGCTCGTTCGCTGGTACCTGGCACTTGGACTTCAGTTGCTGGAGATCTATGGCCAGACCGAAAACGTCGGTATGGCAACGGTGACTTATCCTGGGGATGTAAAACTCGGCACCGTGGGCAGGCCTGTGCCCTATGGCGAACTCAAGATCTCTCACGATGGCGAGATTCTGCTGCGTGGTGATCATGTGTTCATGGGTTACTACAACATGCCGGAGAAAACAGCCGAGGCGATCAACGATGGTTGGCTGCACACCGGCGATGTCGGGCGCATTGACGAACAAGGCTATGTCTCGATCACTGATCGCATGAAAGACATCATCATCACTGCAGGCGGTAAGAACGTCACGCCGTCGGAGATCGAGAACGAGCTCAAATTTTCACCCTACGTGTCTGATGCCGTGATCATTGGTGATGGACGCAAGTACCTGACCAGTCTGGTCATGATCGATCATGACAACGTGGCGAAGTTTGCTCAGGACCAGGACGTGCCATTTACTAACTTTGCCAGCCTGTGTCACGCCTCGGAGGTAGTCGAGCTGATCCGGGGTGAGATCGACCGGGTGAATGAAACGTTTGCACGGGTCGAGCAGATCAAGGATTTTCGGCTCATCGACGTGTTGCTGACGCCAGAAGATGACGAGCTGACGCCGACCATGAAGCTCAAGCGGTCATTTGTCAGCAAAAAGTACAAGGATGTCGTGGAAGAGATGTATAACTGAGGGAAGCTTAACTAATCGGTGCTCGGCGTTGACTCTGCAGTCGGTCTGGTCGAGACTCTTGAAACGCCAGACGATGGCGATAATGGATGAAGGAGAGTGTTATGAAAAAGTCTCAAATTTTTGTAAAGACCCTTGGCGCGCTTGCCGTCAGCCTCGGGATGAGTGTTGCAGCACAGGCGGGCCCCCAGGGTATCAGTGACACTGAGATCGTGCTTGGTAGCCATCAGCCACTGAGTGGACCTCTTGCCGGTTGGGGTGTGCCAGTGGCCAACGGATTGCGCATGCGGGCAGAAGAGATCAACGCCGCAGGCGGGATTCATGGGCGCAGCATCAAACTTGTCGTGGAAGATACTGCCTATTCACCGACCAAGGCCGCACAGGCGGGATCCAAGCTGATCAACAAGGACAAGATCTTCGCCATGATCGGTGCCCTGGGCACACCCACGAACATGGTGACGATCCCCATGCTGCAGAAAAAAGGATTGCACAACCTGTTTCCGCTGTCGGCGGCGCGGCAGATGTACCAGCCGCTTGATCCGCTTAAGTTTTCAATTTTTGCGCCGTATTACGCGGGCGCAAGGCAAGCGGTCAAATATTTTGTACAGCAAAAGGGCAAAAAGACGATCGGCATCCTCTACCAGGATGACGATTACGGCAAGGAGGTCCTCGCTGGAGTTGCAGATCAGCTCGGGGAGATGGGTATGACTCTTTCAGCTGAAACGACCTACAAGCGCGGTGCCAAGGATTTTTCCTCGCAGATCGCCAAGCTCCAGGCCGCCGGCTGTGACTTTGTTGTGCTCGGCACAGTGATCCGTGAGACGATCGGTGCCGTGGTAACTGCTCGTAAGATGGGCTGGAAAGTCGACATGCTGGTCAGCGGTGCCGGTTATACCCCTCACGTGGCGTTCCTCGCCAAGGGTGCAACCCACGGACTCTATGCCTCTTTCCAGGTGCCGATCCCTTATGCAGACACGGCGAGTTCCGAACTCAAGGCGTGGATGGGCAAATACAAAGCGAAATACGATGCCGATGCCAATATCCAGGCAGCTTATGGCTACCGCGCCATGAGTTTGTTTGCAGTAGCTGCTGAACAGGCGGGGCACCACATTGATTCGCCCAAGCTGACTGCCGCGCTCGAATCGATCTCTGGTTACACGGACATGTTTGGTGGCCCGGCACTCGGTTTCTCCAGCTCCAGTCACGTCGGTACGACTCAGGGTGGGCTGGCCCAGATCGATGGAACGCGCTGGGTGACATTGATCGACATTCTGGAGTAGCTGTAAGCGCTGTT
>PVBE012678586.1_pt1 | contig 40922 bp, 40 predicted proteins | sample 1631181 | NCBI WGS metagenome assembly PVBE01 (sample SAMN08397723, study PRJNA350692) | Marine metagenome, whole genome shotgun sequencing project. | isolation source: water | place: Pacific Ocean | collected 2012-04 | reverse complement strand
GCCTGATTACACTCAATAATGCCACGTCTATCACTCCTTTTGTCTCCTGCTAGTTCGTCAGCAGGACAGGGTTACACGTGGGTCAATTTTGGGTGCAAATATATGGGCTTAGTGGGTCACTTTTGGATGCAATTTAACAGGATTGGCAATACGAACCGGGGTCGATAGCGCTTCCTGGACCTGTTCTGCCAATCCCTCAATGGCGGCGACTCCGCCGGCCAATAGAATATGGTCAACCTCGTTGTAGTGACTGGACGAGAAGAAGAACTGCAGCGTCTGGCTGACTTGCTGCACTACTGTATCCTTAAAAGGGGTCAGGATTTCGAATTCGTATTCGTCCGGCAAGCCGCCCCGCTTCATAGCCTGTTCCGCTTCTACGGCGCTAAGCCCGAATCGACGCTGTACCTCTTCTGACAACGCATTACCGCCAAACATCTGCTCACGGGTGTAAATCGTGCGGCCCTCGAATATCACATTCAGGGTGGTCATGATCGAACCAATGTCAACGATGGCCACAGTCTGCTCGTCCTGCAAGCCAATCTGTTCGGATAACAGCGTGAAGGCTCTTTCTATTGCATACGCTTCTATATCAACTACCTTCGCTATGAGTCCGCCGATCTCCAGCGCGGTCACCCTTGAGTCCATGTTCTCGCGTCGACAGGCAGCCAATAGCACTTCCACCATGTCCGGATTACGCTCTGACAAGTCCTGTCGCTCGAAGTCGATGGCGACTTCATCCAGTGGATAGGGAATGTACTGGTCAGCCTCCACTACGATCTGGTTTTCCATTTCTGTATCAGTCAGACCGGCGTTCATTTCGATGGTCTTGGTGATTACCGCGGAACCGGCAACTGCAACTGCCGCGTCTTTGAGGGCAGGCCTGAGAATGTTAACAGCCTGGGAGATGCACTCGCCCACGGCGTCGATATCACTGATGTTTTTCTCGACCACGGCATTCGCTGGGAGCGGCCGAATTATGTAGTTTTCAACCTTGTACTTATTCCCACTGGGGCTGAGCTACAATAGCTTTACCGAGGTCGAACTGATGTCGACCCCGAGCAAGGTATTGCTCTTTTTGCCTAAACTGGCGAAAGAGCCAATTTTGCCTAGTTTCTCCAGCACTGCAATATTCCCAATTAGCTTTTCTTAGCAGACTAAAAAATCTGGTTTCGGGGTACGCATCCACACCATATGCACACGGGGTCCGAGACCAGTTCCTACCTGTTGGAGCAAAAATAATACTTGCAATTACAGCAGCTTAGCAGATTCTTGCCCAAATTTTTATCTTCCAGATTTCAGTATCGGCCGAATAAAAATTTGCTATAGATTTCAATTGATTATCAAACTTTCAGAATAAACAACTTTACCATTGAATAGTGAACTACGGCCGGGTTCAATTCCTTGACTCAGTTCACGTTTAAGATCTAGTCCATTCCCCGCTAAGCCTCATTCTGCTTGACATACAAGCTTTTGCCACAGCATTGAACCCAAATTCTGGCTCACTTAAAGTTTGCTGATTGCTGCAGCCGACTCCAGGTGATAATTCCTGGAGTAATTTTGTATTGCCAATTGAGGGTTCTGACAACAGCGATACCAAAAAGTCCTAGAATATCACCGATTTATCGACACCCAGGTGTATAATGAACGGCCCTGCTTGTCCTATATTGAGTGCCCTCCTGGGCCTTTTGGGACTGGATTTGGCAAGACAGCTGCGACCTGGTCAGAGGCATAAAGCGAGTGCAGTCTAAGCTACGGCTCTACATTAAATGGGCAGCAATGCTGGGTATTGCAGCGCTCGCCAGCGTAGCCATGGTAGCGACCGCTGCCTACTTGTACCTTGCTCCCCTGCTACCATCAGCCGAGACGTACAGGGACGTGCAGCTGGAGACTCCGCTACGCATTTACACCGCCGACAATCAGCTGATTGATGAGATCGGCAATCGTCGCAACCCGGTAGAATTCAAAGATATTCCTCAAGTTCTGACCGATGCTCTCATTGCGACTGAAGACGTGCGTTTCTACTCACACCCTGGGGTGGACATTCAGAGTCTGCTCAGAGGTTTTTACGGATTTGTTCGTGGCCAGCGCCTGGGTGGTGGCAGCACTATTCAGATGCAATTGGCCAAAAAACTCACCTTCGACAGCGATAATGTCTATCTGCGCAAATTCAAGGAAATTCCATTCGCGATGCAGATTCAGAGGGAACTGACCAGAGAAGAGATCCTCACCCTCTATCTCAATACGATTTACTTCGGCGCCGGGTCAGACGGAATAGGCGCCGCAGCCTTCGTATACTACGGAAAAGATGTCAACGATCTAAGCTTAGCAGAAGCGGCGATGATGATATCCCTGTTGCCTTGCCCCTCCACCTGTAACCCCTTGAGCGATCCCGATCGAGCCATTAACCGGCGGGAGACGCGGCTGCGCAATATGCTCAATGAGGGCATGATCAGCCAGGCCGAGTATGATACCGCCAATGCCGCTCCAGTTACGGCGCTGCGGCGCAATCGCAACATCGAGATACCTGCACCCTACGTCGCCGAGATGGTGCGACAAGCACTATTTGCCCAATTCGGCGAAGAGACATATTCGATGGGCTTCGAGGTAACCACCAGCCTGGATAGTGAAAAGCAGCTTGCCGCCAACAAAGCCCTGATCGATGGCCTGGAAATTTATTATGACAAAAGCCATGGTTATCGAGGTCCGGATGCCAACTATCCTGCGGACGCGCTGGACCCGACCACGGCCTGGCTAGAGCAGCTGCAAGCTGTCCCTACCTATGGGAACCAACAGCCTGCAATCGTCACCGAAGTGGGAAACCGATCTTTTACAGCATTGCTGAAAAGTGGTGACACAGTAGCTATCGATTGGGAAGGCATGCGCTGGGCGCGCAGCTTCGTCAATCGGAATTATGCCGAGCCAATCGAAACCGCCGCCGATGTCTTGCAACTCGGAGATCTAATTCGAATCAAGCAGGGACCGAGCCGCTGGGAGTTGGGGCAGGTGCCGGAGCTGCAAGGTGCGCTGGTGTCGATATCGCCTTCCAATGGCGAAATCCTGGCGCTGGTAGGGGGTTATGATTTCCAGCGCAGCCAGGTAAACCGGGTGATTACACCCCGTCCACCGGGTTCAAATTTCAAACCATTTATCTATGGAGCCGCCCTCGAACAGGGCTACTCGCCTGCCACGACGATCAACGATGCCCCCTTTACACGCGGTGATTACCGCCCGAACAATTTCGAGAACAATTTCCTGGGCCCAATTACGCTGCGGTTTGCCTTAAAAGAATCCCGCAATGTGCCTACAGTAAGACTCTATGATCAAGTGGGTTCGGCTGCCGTGTTGCCCTTCGCTGCAAAGTTTGGTTTTCAAACTCAGAACTTCCCGGGCAACGATCTCACCGTTGCACTGGGCAGCCAGGATGTACAACCGCTGGAGCTGGTGACCGGCTACTCGGCAATTGCCAACGGCGGTTACAAGGTTGATCCCTGGTTTATCAAACAAATCAGCAGCCTCGCTGACGGCGTAGTCTATCGAGCCAATCCGGTGGTTGTATGTGAAGACTGTAGTCAGAGCAATAACGAATCTGGCGAAGTGGTCTATCCGGCACCACGCATCATCGACGAACGGATAGCCTACATCCTCAATTCCATGCTGGAATCCGTTGTACGCGAAGGCAGTGGCGCTCGGGTGTGGCGAGACCTACAGCGTGGCGATTTGCGCGGCAAGACCGGTACTACCAATGGCCCGCAGGAACTCTGGTTTTCCGGTTTCAATCACGACATCGCGACAACCGTGTTTGTCGGTTTCGATCAACCCGAACCCCTGGGCGAACGGGAACAGGGAGCAACCGTAGCGGTGCCCATATGGATTGATTTTATGCGTTCTGCCCTGAAAGATGCACCGGAAAACACCATGAACCGCCCAGACGGCATTGTCGACCGGCTGATCGACAAGACCTCTGGAGAGCCTGCCACCCCAGGCGATCCCAACGCATTTTTCGAGTATTTCCGAGCTGAAAATGCCCCCGCAGTACCGGAGACGCAATTGCCAAGTGTTGAGCTGGACGAGGAAGAAGAGCAGGAGTTGTCGACCGAAACGATATTTTAGGGCTGTTCTGAAGCCCGCAGATATCGAATGTACAAGGGGAGACCCTAGAGCTTGCGGTTTCCGAAGCGCTTCTTGAATCTATCGACCCTGCCGCCGCTATCCAGGATTTTTTGTTTGCCAGTGTAGAAAGGATGGCAATCAGAGCAAACCTCAATCAGGATGTCCTTGCCCAGCGTAGACTTAGTCTCGATGACGTTCCCACAACTACAGGTCGCCTTGATTGGACCGTAGCTTGGATGGTTATCAGCTTTCATGTCATTTCCTCTCAGTTGATGCCGCCACACCGGATTGTTCAGGGATGCACCACATCTGCTTTACTGTCCAGCTCAACCCGGCTGCTGCAGTTGAATGGGCAGGGCTAGGCTAACAGGGGCGTGCATTCTAACAGAGAATCTGCCAGACACAAGAGTAACAGGGGTAACCGTGCAAAGACTGAAATAGCAGCAGCCGGCTGCTGCTGAGCGCTTTACGAATCCTGCATCACTCTATAGCTCTTGCAGGCGTCGATGGTTACGCACAACCTCTTCCATGATACTGGTAAATAGCACGGTAACGAAATCAGGATTAAGTTCATATTCCTCACAGAGCGCCCTCAGATTGGCTAGTTTTTGAGCTTTGCGGACTGTATCGACGGCTTCGAGTTCCAGGTTCGCCTTCAACAATCCTACCTGATGCGTCAATGCGAATCGCTCCGCCAGCAGTTCGAGCAGCTTCCGGTCAATTGCGTCAATTTTCTCTCTAACTTCCAGCAACTCGGTTGGTACGGTGTTTGAGCCCATCTTGCTTTTCCGAATCCTGTTAAAATCGATTGTTCTGTGTTGTTGTATTGCAAACAGCCTCAACTTTGGGCTGGTCTGCAGCTTGGGGGAGTATAAACTATCATAATTCAGGACTCGCTGATGACATTGAATACCCGAGCATAATCTGAGGACCCTCTGCCAGATGAAATCTACTCCGGTTGTTTGCAATAGTGATTAATCTTAAACTGCTTCATTCTCGGTTTCTCCTGTACTACTAATGCCCGCAAGTGATTCCCTCAAGCATCGCGCCCTGATTATCAGGGTAGCGATACCCTCACCCCTACGTCGGCTTTTCGACTACCTGCCAGTGGCACATTCTGAGCAATCCCTGCAACCCGGCATCCGCGTACTGGTCCCATTCGGCAAACGGGAGCTGGTAGGCATCGTGGTCGAATGTGTCTCAGAGAGTGTAATTGAAAGCGGACGACTCAAAACCATTAAGTCCATACTCGATAAAGAATCGCTGTTTAGTCCGGCACTGTTTAAGACTCTGTTATGGGGGGCGAGCTACTATCAGCACCCGATTGGAGAGGTGTTGCATTCAGCGTTGCCGACGCGCTTACGCCTGGGTCGGCCGCTACGGGCTGAATCAACTCTGTGGCGAGCCGTGGCTGTAATAACTGAAGCGCAAAGGAATTCACTGGCCCGCGCGAAAAAACAATACGCGCTTTTGCAGTTAATCGAAAACGAGCATGGACTTACCGCTGCTCAAATTAAATCCCATGGTTTCAGTAGCCAGCTCCTGAGTCAATTGCATCAAAAGCAGTTAGTAGAAAAGCACGCGATCCCTGTAAAAACTGAGGAGAGCTTTCAGGCCACTGGGGAAAACAACAGCAAGACGCTGACACTAAACAGGGATCAGCAAACTGCCTTGCTGTCGATTTCAAATTCCTCCGAGCAGTTCTCTTGTTCTCTGCTCGAAGGCGTAACCGGCTCTGGCAAGACTGAAGTCTATATGCAGCTTATGCAACAACAGCTTGCCAACGGTCGACAGTGCCTGGTGCTGGTTCCGGAGATTGGATTGACGCCCCAGACTGTGTTCCGATTTGAAGAACGATTCGAGCGTCCCGTGGTCGTTCTGCATTCCGGGCTGAGTGCGACGGATCGGTTGGCAGCCTGGAATCAGGCTCGGGATGGCAGCGCAGCGATCATCATCGGCACGCGATCAGCAATTTTTACACCGCTGGCAAATCCCGGCCTGATAATCGTCGATGAAGAACACGATGCCTCCTTCAAACAGCAAGATGGCTTCCGCTATTCGGCAAGAGACCTGGCCGTAGTACGAGGCAAGGAAGAACAGGTACCCGTCATACTGGGATCAGCTACACCGAGCCTTGAAAGCCTGCACAACTGTGCCACAAAGAAATTCGCCCACCTGAGGCTGGCAGACCGTGCCGGTGGTGCTCAACCCACTTCCATGGAATTGATCGATATATCACAAGCCGACCTCGACAGCGGTTTCTCGGAACAATTGCTGTACAGAATTCAGCAACACCTCGCAGCCAAAAACCAGGTTCTGGTGTTTATTAATCGCAGGGGATTTGCACCAGTGCTCAGTTGTAGCGCCTGTGGCTGGATGGCGGAGTGTGACAGATGCATCGCCCAGCTAACCGTGCATGCCAAACCGCTGGGATTGCGATGCCACCATTGTGAGACTGTTCGAGCCTTGCCCAGCCATTGCCCGACATGTAAATCCCATGACCTCGTAACGTTTGGTATGGGTACACAGAAAATAGAGGCGTTTCTGAAAACTCGATTTCCTGACACGCCGGTGTTAAGAGTCGATAGAGATTCCACGCGCAGCAAAGCCCGCTTCAATTCCATGCTGGAACAAATAAACCGAGGTGAATGCTGCTTGTTGCTCGGCACGCAGATGCTGGCTAAAGGACACCATTTCCCTAACATTACCCTGGTAGCGGTACTGAACGCCGATGGCGGGCTATTCAGTGCCGATTTCCGCGGCCAGGAACATATGGCTCAGACTATTATCCAGGTCGCCGGCCGAGCAGGACGGGCCGAGAGAGCCGGCGAAGTATTGATTCAATCCAGACATTCCGCTCATGCCACGCTGCAATCTCTTGTACAGGGTTCTTATGCAGAGTTCGCGGATCTACTTATGGCTGAAAGAAAGTGCTCGGCAATGCCGCCCTATTGTCAATTGGCGCTGCTGAGAGCTGAGGCAAGGGAATTAAAACCTGCACTCAAGTTTTTGAGACACGTAGCTTCGCTGGCTGGTGAGCTGTGCAATCAGCAGGGGTTTGAAATTGATCGAATTGGACCGGTTCCGGCACCCATGGAAAAGCGCGCTGGCCGCTTCCGGGTACAACTTCTACTAAGGAGTGAATCGCGGGGCATGATGCAGGAGTTCCTGTCACAGCTCTGCCTGCAAATAGAAGCCATGCAACAGCCTTCAGGGCTTCGCTGGGGAATCGATGTGGATGTTCAGGATCTCATCTGAGTGAGGCCGTGTTCACACCTGCACAAAATTCGCCTATAGCTTCTCCATAAACAACCGATAATTGAGGGTGCTAATATGCTTTTCTTCAAAAATAATATAAATAAAACAACAAGTTATATTCAGTCACTCGAAATGATGGAAATTATCGGGTAGAGAATTAGATGACCCAGGACTTCGCCAAGATTCGACCAGAGCCGCTGCTGGAGAGAAAGCCAGTGGAAGCACCCCCTGCATGGTCACTGATGTTTACCGGCATTCTCGTCGGCCTGACAATCGGTGTGTTTGCCTGTGTGCTTTTCTACCTTTCTGGCAACGTGCCGCCACTCAATCTCGGCCCCGCTATGCAGCCAGCTATGGCCAGTGTGGTGCCGGAGCAGATGCCCGAACAGGAAGAATTGTCGGCTGCGGACGAACTGGAGCTGGAGTTCTACCATGAGTTGGCGAATTATGAAGTTTCAGTCGATGCAACCCCTGTCGAATTGACCGCCGAGCAGGCCGGTGAAACGCTGGATAACAACGCTCAGCTTGTTGAACCACTCCTCGTCAGCTACATGCTGCAAACAGGTGCTTTTGAGCAGCAGGACCTGGCCTACCGGGAAATGGAACGGCAACGATTCCTCGGACTGGATGTTAGCGTTAAACCAGAGCAGTTACCGGGACGTGTGCTGTTCCTGATCCAGTCAGGGCCTTATACCACCCCATCCCAACTCAATGAGGTCGAACAGTTATTAGGCCGCAACAATATACCTAGTAGCCGATTGAGGCTGCAATAAAACCCCGCCAGCCAGCTAATCATGACTCCTTGCCCGCTCAAGCTGGCACTCCCTGCTTGAGAGCAGCGACATTCCTGAAAAACACCGCTTCCTGCACTTGAATTTCCGATGGGCCCCCATATCTTCTATGGTCTGTGGTATTTTAGACTCGGGTCTGGAACGGGAGAATGAGCTTGGAACAATACAGAGGCACCACTATAGTCTCGGTGCGACGAGGAAACAAAGTAGTCATTGGTGGTGATGGCCAGGTCTCTCAAGGCAATACCGTGATGAAGGGAAATGCCCGCAAGGTACGCAGGTTGTACAAAGATCAGGTCATCGCGGGTTTTGCCGGAGGCACTGCCGATGCCTTTACACTATTCGAGCGCTTTGAGGAACAGTTGGAAAAACACCACGGTAAACTGGTGAGAGCCGCGGTAGAATTAGCCAAGCTGTGGCGAACGGAACGCGCATTGCGTCGACTCGAAGCATTACTGGCCGTCGCCGATGAGGAAGCTTCATTAATTGTTACTGGCAACGGTGATGTCATCGAGCCCGAAGATTCCATCATGGCAATCGGGTCAGGTGGCCCATTTGCTCTCGCCTCGGCCAGAGCGCTGACGCAGAACACCGAATTAGATGCCCGAGAGATTGTTGAGAAGAGCCTGACAATTGCAGCGGATATCTGTGTTTATACTAATTTGAACCTCACTATTGAAGAACTGGTTGTACCTGATGATTGAATTCGCAGGTAACTGACTACTGGAAGCACTACATGTCCATAATGACACCAAGAGAAATTACTTCTGAACTCGACAAACACATCGTCGGTCAGGATGCCGCCAAGCGAGCTGTGGCGATAGCGCTCAGGAATCGATGGCGTCGCATGAAACTCGATGAGGAACTGCGTAATGAAATTACGCCCAAGAATATTCTTATGATAGGTCCGACTGGCGTGGGCAAAACCGAGATTGCCCGCCGCCTGGCCAAATTGGCTCAGGCACCCTTTATCAAAATCGAAGCCACAAAATTTACCGAAGTCGGGTACGTAGGGCGCGACGTCGAATCGATAGTACGTGACTTAATCGAGATTGCGGTACAAATGATTCGAGAGAAAGAGATCCAGAAAATACAACACCTGGCGGAAGATCTGGCAGAAGACAGAATTCTCGATGTTCTGCTACCTCAGGCTCGTTCGGAAGAATCAGAAAATGAAGAAGATACACAATCGAGTGCCCGACAGATATTCAGGAAGAAAATTCGCCAGGGTGAACTCGACGACAAGGAAATCGAGATTAAAATTTCTGAGTCGCCCGCCGGCATAGAGATCATGGCGCCGCCTGGGCTGGAGGATATGACCAGCCAGCTGAAAAGCATGTTTTCGAACATGAACACCACTCGTAAAAAAGCCCACAGGATGACCGTTCGAGCCGCATTGAAACATGTCAAGGAAGAAGAAGCAGCGAAGCTGGTCAACGAAGAAGAAATTAGGAATCGCGCAGTAGAGACAACTGAGCAAACTGGCATCGTGTTCATCGATGAAATAGACAAGGTGACCAATCGCCACGATCAAGGCAATGCCGGCGTATCGAGAGAGGGAGTCCAGCGGGATTTACTGCCGCTTATCGAAGGGTCTACCGTGTCGACCAAATATGGCAGTATCAAGACGGACCATATTTTGTTCATCGCTTCTGGAGCCTTCCATCTCTCCAAGCCTTCGGACCTGATACCCGAATTGCAGGGCCGCCTGCCAATTCGAGTGGAGCTGGACCCATTAACTGCAAAAGACTTCGAACGCATACTCGAAGAACCGGATGCCTCACTCACCGAACAATACCAAGCCCTGCTCGCTACAGAAGACCTGCAGATTTCATTCAGTAAAGATGGCATCCAGAAAATCGCCGAAACAGCCTGGCAGGTAAATGAGCGCACAGAGAACATCGGTGCGCGTCGTTTGCATACCGTGATGGAACGCTTACTGGAAGAAGTATCTTTCTCTGCCTCTGATCTGGCTGTCGGCAGCAAGGAGGAACTGGTTATCGACCGCGCCTATGTCGAGAAGCAGCTGGATGAACTGGCAAAAGATGAAGACCTGAGTCGGTACATCCTCTAAGTAACGTACCTGAAATGAAAGTCAATCTGCCAACAGACATAAAGTTACACAAGAAATCTTCAACACTCGAAATGGTTTTTGCCGGTGAAAACAGCTATCAATTAACTGCCGAGTTTCTGAGGGTGCACTCTCCATCAGCCGAAGTCAGGGGCCACGGAAATGGCCAGGAAGTATTGCAAACAGGTAAGCGCCAGGTGAAACTTCTTAATATTGAACCTGTCGGAAATTATGCGTTCAAGCTAAGCTTCGACGATGGTCACAATAGCGGTTTCTACAACTGGTCTTACTTGTATGAATTGTGCACTAAATTCGATTCACTCTGGGACAAATATCTGGCGCAACTCGAAGCTGCTGGCGCGAGCCGGGATACATTTCCTGAAGGTGTTCAGGTAGTTAATATAGTGCCATCCCCTCCCTAATAGCAGCGCCTCGATATGACCAATCCACCAGACAACAGCGATACAACTCATTTCGGCTATGAAGAAATTCCCGTAGCCGAAAAGGAGCAACGGGTGGGTCAGGTCTTCAGATCTGTGGCTAGCCGTTACGACCTCATGAATGATGTCATGTCACTGGGATCACATCGGCTGATCAAGCAATTTACTATCGAGTTGAGCGCGTTGCGATCCGGTCATAAGGTATTGGACTTGGCTGGAGGCACAGGAGATTTCAGTATCCGCTTCTCATCTATTGTTGGAGAGACCGGGCAAGTCATCCTCGCCGATATCAACGAAGCGATGTTGAAAGTAGGTCGAGATCGCATCATCGACAAGGGAATAAGCAACAATGTCGATTTCGCCCAGGTAAATGCCGAGGAACTACCCTTCGCCGATAACACTTTCGATTGTGTGTGCATCGCCTATGGGTTGCGTAATGTTACCGATAAAGATGCGGCACTAGCATCCATGCGCCGCGTACTCAAGCCAGGTGGAAGAGTCTTGGTCCTGGAATTTTCCAAACCCAAAAACGAACTGATAGGCAAAGCCTACGATGCCTATTCGAAGCTATGGCCGGTAGCCGGCAAACTGATAACGGGTGATGCCGATAGCTATCGTTACCTGGTGGAATCCATTCGAATGCATCCAGACCAGGAAACTTTAAAGACCATGATGGAGAATTCCGGCCTGGAAAACTGTAAGTATCAGAATGTGATGGATGGCATCTGCGCGATTCACGTCGGTTTCAAGCCGGCCATCCAAACAAGTCAATAAGGCCGGTCAGTGAACCAATTACTTGGATCTCTAGCTCTCTTTCCCTTCGAACAACTGGTCAACGGGTTACTTACTGCTGATTCACATCTTCGCAATCAATTGCATCCATTTATCGGAAAATCGCTACAGCTAAGAAGCAATATGCCCAGAGTAACCGTAACGGTATTGTTTGAAGAGAGCCGTGTCAGGCTTTTGTCCGCCGACCCAGGCTTACTGGAAATCAAACCAACTGCAAGTATCAGCGGCAGTGCGGCAGATTTATTATCATTGCTTGTACAGAGTTCGGCTGATAAGCCCTTAAGCAATCCTGCAATTGTGCTTGAAGGAGACGCTACGTTCGTTCAGGATCTCTACACAAACGTGCAGAGCATGGATGTCGATTGGGAAGACTACCTGGCACCTTTGCTTGGCGATGTAGTTACCAACGAGATCAGCCAACTCAGAGGCAATGCCCGCGAATGGTCGCATCAGGCAGGAACAAACATTCAACGCAATGTCGGCGATTACTTGAAAGAAGAATCTCAGCTCTTTCCACGCAGCGATCAGCTTGACAGTTTTAGCGAAGAGCTGGATCAGTTAAGACTTCGTATCGATCGGGTCAAGGCTAAAGCTGACCGTCTGTACCAGCGATTGGATAGACTAAGCACCTGAAATATCAGTGATTATTTCAAGCTGCTTGCTTGTTAGCATCCCACTCAGATGTTATCTTTGCAGCCCCTTTTTTTATAGTTCTGTCGTTTCGCCGTGTCCTATTTACCCCGCCTACTCAGAGTCATTCGCATCGCCGCCAAGTATCGGCTCGATGAATTCTGGTCTGGCCAGTCAGGCGCTATATGGTTGAGCTTCATTCTCCTTCCATTTCGTAGTCCAAATTTTCTAAGCAATCAGTCGTCAGTTAATAAGAATCAACGTTTGCGAGAAGCACTCGAAGAGCTGGGGCCGATCTATATCAAGTTTGGTCAGCTGCTTTCAACCAGGCGTGATTTTCTCGACGCAGGTCTGGCCGACGAACTGCAGTCCCTGCAAGATAATGTCCCACCGTTCCACTCGCCAACTGTGGAGAGCATTATAGAAGATGCGCTCGGTGCCGAGGTCGACGAGCTCTTTAAACAACTGGACAGCGAACCCTTTGCCTCGGCGTCGGTGGCACAGGTCCATAAGGCTATTCTCCCGAACGATGAAGAAGTCGTCGTGAAGGTCATCCGACCTGGCATTGAAAAAACAGTTAGCGATGACTTCAAGTTATTGAAGTGGGTGGCGAACCTGATCGAGTCGCGCTCAGATATCGGTAAGCGATTGCGGCCAGTCGAAGTTGTAAATGATTATGAAAAAATCATATTTGATGAACTGAATTTACAAGCTGAAGCGGCAAATACCTCTTATCTGAGACGCAACTTTGAAAACTCTGATGTTCTCTACGTACCTAAAATTTATTGGGACTACACTCGGAAAAATGTCCTGGTCATGGAGCGCATTCACGGAATTCCAGTGACAGATCTGGATTCACTCAAAGAGAGTGAGATCGATCTAAAGAAGCTCGCCGAAACCGGAGTCGACATATTCTTCACACAAGTATTCGAACACAATTTTTTCCACGCAGACATGCACCCGGGAAATATTTTTGTGTCACGCAAGAATCCTCAATCACCACAATACATTGCCATCGACTGCGCAATTATTGGATCACTGAGCAAAGAAGACCAGGAGTACCTGGCTAAAAATCTATTGGCCATTTTCAAAAGAGACTATCGGCATGTTGCAGAGCTGCATGTAGCGAGCGGCTGGGTTCCAAAAAATACCAGGATTCACGAATTTGAATCTGCGATGCGCAGCGTATGCGAACCCATATTTGAAAAGCCATTGAAAGACATTTCATTTGGCCTACTGCTGGTGCAACTGTTTCGGACAGCTGGCAGGTTTAATATGGAAGTACAACCTTCGCTGGTACTGTTACAGAAAACCTTGCTTAATATAGAAGGACTCGGCAGACAGCTATACCCGGAATTGGATCTCTGGACGACCGCGCTTCCTTATCTTGAAAATTGGAATGCGAAGCGGCTGAATCCTATTACTCTCATCTCAAGAATCCAGGAAAACATTCCAAACTGGATAGATCAACTTCCAGACTTACCGCTGTTGTTGATTAATGCAGCTGCGCAAAGTGCTCAGCTAACCGAGATTAATGAGTCATTGGTGAAGCAGCAGCTTGCAGCAGAACAGAAGTTACAAAGACAACGCCGGCTGACTCGTAACGGCGGAGTTTTTGCTCTACTTGCCGCAGTTGTTTCCCTACTCCCGCCGATAACTGAGGCACTCGGCAACGTACCAATAGTCACACTATCACTTGGTCTGCTCGGTACCTACCTTTTGTGTTTTAGGCGGTGAAAGCGCATACTAAGCTGATGTCTTCTTACCTTGATCAAGTCAATTGGAACACTGATGGACTCGTGCCGGTAGTCACACAGGACGCGGAGAGTGGGCGTATTCTGATGCAGGCGTGGATAAACCGCGAAGCCTTACAGACTGCAGTTGAAGAAAACCGAGCCGTGTACTGGTCACGCTCTCGTAGCAAGCTGTGGCGCAAGGGTGAAGAATCGGGAAACGTGCAGAAACTTGTGGATGTATACCTGGATTGCGACAATGACACGGTTTGTTATCAAGTACTGCAGATTGGCGGCATAGCCTGCCATACCGGGCGAGAAAGTTGCTTCTTCCAGAGACTGGATAATGAAATCTGGAAAACTGAGGAGCCGGTATTGCAAGAACCATCAACTATCTATGGTAATGCTGGAATTTAGAATACCTGACCGCCGCCATAACGAAAACGAACTGAAATGAGTGACATACTACGAGAATTGGCCAGTGTGCTTGAGCAGCGAAAGTCGGCATCAGGTGAGAGTTCTTATGTGGCCAGCTTACACAAACAAGGCCTTAGCAAAATTCTACAAAAAGTTGAAGAAGAAGCTCTGGAGACAATTGAAGCAGCCAACGAATGTGACACCGGCAGCGGCGAAGGGAAAAATGCCGTGATTCATGAAACGGCGGATCTCTGGTTTCATACCATGGTCATGTTAAGCCATCTTGAACTAGGTCCTGATCAGGTATTGGAGGAACTCGAAAAACGCTTTAACATATCCGGCCTTCAAGAGAAGGCGTCTCGACAAAATTAATTTCCGACAAGATAGTTTATAATCACTTGTTGGTACTGGAGGTTTATTATGGGTGTAGGCGGAATTGGAATTTGGCAACTACTAATCATTTTAATGATTGTAGTAATGTTATTCGGTACGAAGAGGCTACGAAGTCTGGGCTCAGATCTTGGTGGCGCCCTGAAAGGATTCAAGAGCGCGATGAAAGATGACGAAACCCAAAGCGATCAATCTTCTGAAACTGCCGAAAAAGATAGCAGCGATACCATTGATGTAACTGCTAAAAAAGTCGAGGAAAAATAGTTTCACTGATTGCTCTCGCGCCAAAACGCTCCGAGGTGTCTCTGTAATCAATCGTAAGACTGGAGATTGTTTGCACCAGAGAGGTTGACCAGTACAATCCCTGTGGCATTTGGCAGCCCATTTAAATAGAGGTTTCCCGAGTGAAGCTGCGCTCTCCGAGTTGACTGGAGCGCTTACCGTTTATGTTTAATATCCATTCAACTGAAGTACTTCTAATTCTCATAGTGGCCCTGGTAGTAATTGGACCGGAGAAACTACCTATGGCAGTTAAGACGGCAGGCTTGTGGATAGGCCGCTTTCGTCGCTCCTTTTACAAGGTTAAATCAGAGATTGAAAGGGAGCTCAATGCGGATGAGATCCGCAGGCAATTACATAATGAATCTATTATGGCGGATTTGGAAGAAGCAAAGACCGAAGTAGAAGGCATAGCGAAAGACACCGAAGCCTCGGTAAACAAGATCGTAAGCACAGAAAACTTCGATCCAGGCGCCTCCCCAGCCACTGAGGAACAAACTGCCACAGAGAAATCCATGCAAGAAGAAATTAGGGAAGGCGGCGAACAGATCGAAGAAGCGGGTGAGCAAGTTAAAGAAGTGGCTAATCAAATATATGGAAGCGGAAAGAATCCAAAATTAGCCCAGGAAAACACCACTGCCGAAGAAAAATAGAACGATGACATCAGCTGAAGACGAAAAAGAACTGACCCTCATCGACCACCTGGTCGAACTACGCGATCGTATCCTGAAGTGTATAGTCGCTATAGTCGTATTGTTCCTGGCATTATTTACCTGGGCCGACCAGATCTACCTGTTTGTCGCTGGTCCCCTGCTGGACGTCTTGCCCGAAGGCACGAGTATGATCGCCATCGATCCGACCTCACCCTTCTTCGCGCCATTTAAATTGACCTTTTTTGTAGCCTTACTTTTGGCCGCTCCTTATATTCTCTACCAGCTATGGTCATTTATTGCGCCGGGATTGTACAAGAAAGAGAAAACATTGGCGATTCCATTATTCGTCTCGAGCGTAGTTCTTTTCTATTCAGGAATCGCCTTCGCTCGCTATATCCTGTTCAGCATCGTGTTCTCTTTCTTTATCTCGATGGCACCGGAAGGTATTCAGGTGGCACCAGATATCAGCAGTTTCCTGAGTTTTGCGCTGACGATTTTCTTCGCCTTCGGAGTAGCCTTTGAGATTCCCATCGCTGTGTTTCTCTGTATCTGGGCAGGCCTAGTTGAACCTGACTCATTGACGGAAAAACGTCCCTATGTAGTGGTTGGCTGTTTCGTGGTGGCGATGTTGCTGACCCCGCCCGACCCCTTCACCCAATCCATGCTGGCCTTGCCGATGTGGGCGCTATTCGAAGTCGGTATATTGGCCGGTAGAATGATCAAAAAGCGGCAGTCTGAAGAAGAACAGCAAGCAGCAAGTTAACCCGGATGTTTTTCAAGCATTCAAAATAAACGTAACGGGTCCGTCGTTTTCCAGTGCGATCTGCATGTTGGCAGCGAACTGACCGCTACGAACCAGTTGGTGTTTCTCCTCAGCCTGGCTCACCAGATAATTGTAGATTTGTTCAGCTTCCTTCGGCGGCTTGGCGGAAGAAAAACTGGGCCGCAGTCCCTTATCCGTAGCGGCGGCCAGGGTGAATTGAGAGACCAGCATCAAGCCGCCATCGATGCTTTTCAGATCAAGATTCATCTTGTGCTCGGCATCGGCAAATACGCGATATGCCAGAATCTTGCCCAGTAACTTATCGGCGTTTACCTGTGAGTCTGCTTTTTCAATGCCGATAAACGCCAGTAAGCCGGGACCAATTTCGGCATGCAGATTTGCCTCAATCTTGACCTGTGCCCAACTCACACGCTGTATCAAGGCAATCATGGCTGCCCCCAGATGGCAAACACGACAACGATGGGTTGGGACACGACAGGGACCGCTCTTGCGCATCCCTGCGCTCGCGGCATTAATGCGTCCATGCATGTCGCCGCTCCTGCGCCTCGATAACAGTTTTGGCTGTAAGCAAGAGTGGTCTTGCTGTAAGCAAGAGTGGTCTTGCTGTAAGCAAGAGTGGTCATATTCTTGTCCAGAGGATCCACTCTAACCAGCCGACTCCAATTTCTTGGCAATTTCCTGGGTTGCCCTGATCAGAGCATCCACATTGCCTGGCTCGGAAGCCGAATGGCCGGCATCCCTCACGATATGCAACTCGGAATTGGGCCACTGGTGATGCAGGTCCAATGCATTGTTGAGTGGGCAGATCATGTCATAGCGCCCGTGAATAATAAGTCCGGGAATATCCGCAATTGCACTCATGTTATCCAGAATCTGGTTTTCTTCGATGAAGCCCCGATTCATGAAGAAATGGGTCTCGATACGTGACAGAGCTAGCGCGTTATGCGGCTTGGTGATTTTTGCCATGGCCTCGGCACTGGGCCTCAGCTTGGAACAGTTGCCCTCCCATGCCGACCAGGCCTTCGCCGCCGCCATGCGTGCCAACTCGTCTTCTCCGGTTAATCGAGCGTAGTAGGATGCAATCAGGTCGCTGCGCTCACTCTCCGGGAGTGCTTTATTGAAATCCTCCCAGAAATCTGGAAATACACGATTGGCACCGTCTAGATAGAGCCAATCGATATCACATTGCCTGCATAGGAAGATGCCACGCAGAACCAGCGCCAGTACCCGCTGCGGATACTGCTGGGCATATAGCAGGCTCAGCGTCGAACCCCACGAGCCACCAAACAAAGTCCACTGCTCGACGCCCAGATACTCACGGATTGATTCAATATCACTAATCAGGTCCGCTGTGGTGTTCTCATCGAGTGTTCCATGGGGCGTGGAGCGGCCGCAGCCCCGTTGATCGAAGGTGATTATTCGAAACATTTCGGGATCGTAAAACCGGCGGGAACTGGCATCGCAGCCAGCACCGGGGCCACCGTGAACGAACAGGACTGGAATACCATCGGCATTACCGGCTTCGTCCAGGTACAGCCCATGTGTCTCAGACACTTTCAGCTGATGTCGTTTGTAGGGCTTTATTTCCGGGAACAGAACTAGCAAGTGACTCTTCCTTCCAGGGGCCTTCTGTTCAAGTATGTTCAGAGCAAGCCTGGCGTTTCGAGTTATCAACAGCTCATGGTAGGACACCGGACTGTGTTTCGCTAGTTTCTCTTGAGGACTCGCTGATTGCTGAGAGGTTTCCTAAGCTCGCGGTGTGGTGCCACGGCTCATGCGCCTGCGTTCATTTTCTGTGAGATATTTCTTGCGCAGCCGAATATATCCAGGAGTCACTTCCACCAATTCGTCGTCGACTACAAATTCCATGGCCTGTTCCAGGCTATGATTAATGGGTGGAGAGAGCAGAATGTTTTCATCGGTTCCTGAAGCGCGGACATTGGTAAGCTGTTTGGCCTTGGTCGGATTGACCTCCAGGTCGTTGTCACGACTGTGTAAGCCAACGATCATCCCCTCGTAAACTTCCGTGTTTGGTTCGATAAACAGCCGTCCCCGGTCCTGTAAATTGTAAAGTGCATAGGCCAGAGTCTTGCCTTTTGCCATCGATACCAGAACACCATTGCTGCGTCCAGCCAATTCAGCATCCCTATATTGACCGTAATGATCAAAGACATGGGTCATTAGTCCTGAGCCTGATGTCATACTGAGAAACTGAGATCGAAATCCGATGAGTCCTCGGGTTGGAACAATGAATTGCAACCTGACACGTCCTTTCCCATCCGGCTTCAAATCCTGCATCTCGGCTCGACGCTGCCCCAGTTCCTCTATTACAGCTCCCTGATGTTGTTCATCACAATCGATTACCAGGGCTTCGAAGGGTTCCTGCTTCACACCATTCTCTTCATGAATAATAACCTCAGGTCGTGATACAGCCAGTTCGAAGCCTTCCCGGCGCATGCTTTCTATGAGTACTGACAGGTGCAATTCACCACGCCCGGAAACCCGGTATTTGTCGGGAGTTTCACCCTGTTCTACTCGGAGCGCGACGTTGTGCAGTAGCTCCCGCTCCAGCCTTTCTTTTAATTGCCGGGTAGTGATGTACTTGCCTTCCCGGCCGGCGAAGGGTGAATCATTGACCTGGAATGTCATACTTATAGTTGGCTCATCTACCGTCAGCGGCATCATCGCTTCGACCCGGGCAGGATCACACAATGTGTCGGAGATGTTGAGATTGTCGATTCCGGTAATACAGATGATGTCTCCGGCGGTCGCTTCGTCGACATCGATGCGCTCCAGGCCCAGATGACTCTTAACCTGCAGGATCTTCCCCTTACGTTGCTCGCCGCTTCGATTGATGATGATCACCTGCTGATTCGAATGAGCCTTGCCACGAGTAATTCGGCCAACGCCGATGACCCCAACATAACTGTTATAATCCAGCGCGCTGATCTGCATCTGGAAAGGAGCATCGGTAATTACATCCGGTGGCGGCACCTTTGTCACAATGGTCTCAAGCAATGGCAGCATGTCCTCTGCCAACTCATCGGCTTCCAATCCCGCCACGCCCCGCAGGGCCGAGCTGTAAACGATGGGAAAATCCAGTTGTTCTTCCGTAGCACCCAGCTTGTCAAACAGGTCGAATACCTCTCCAAGCACCCAATCCGGCCTGGCACCATCTCGGTCGATCTTGTTGATTACTACGATCGGATTCAATCCCTGGGCAAAAGCCTTCTGGGTGACGAAGCGGGTCTGTGGCATGGGTCCTTCCACCGCATCGACCAGAAGCAGTACGCTGTCCACCATCGAGAGCACCCGTTCTACTTCGCCACCGAAGTCGGCATGTCCGGGTGTGTCGACGATGTTGATACGATAACCCTGCCAGTTAATCGCGGTATTTTTGGCCAAAATGGTTATGCCCCGCTCACGTTCCTGGTCATTGGAATCGAGAACGCGTTCCACAAGCGATCCTCTACTCCCCAAGGTTCCGGATTGCTGGAGCAACTTGTCCACCAACGTAGTCTTGCCGTGATCGACATGGGCAATGATTGCAATGTTGCGAATGGTATTGGGCACGATTTCCTACGCTGGCCAGTTTATGTTTGATTGCAGTTCTGCTGAAAGCAAAAGGCGGCGAGTATACACGAGATGGTGGAGCTTATTGAAATAAATTGAGGGATAGGTTGCGGAGAGTTTTCAGCGAGTTTCCGGTGTTGCCGATAGATCGAGTACCGCGACGTTGTGGAATCCCTCGTCCTGCAGGTGTGCGGCATGCAGCCGACTCATCATGCCCTTGTCGCAGTAAAGCAGGAAATATTTGTCGGGGTCCAGCTCGGCAAAGCTACTACGCAGCTGATAGAACGGGATAGTAAGTAGCTCAGCGGCACCATTCACTCGCAGTGGATTGAGTGGGCTGGTGTCCAACTCGGCAGGATGGCGTATGTCGATCACGACGCTATCTGGCTGCGCCTCATTGACAACAGTTACCTCCGCAGCAGCGTGATTGAAGTCATCTACGACCTCAGTTATGAGCTGGTGACTGGCGGAATCGAGCGCCGTATCCAGCACTGAAAAATCAAAATAGGACTCCTCCCTCTCGATTCGTTCCAGCTTCGCTCTAGTGGTTGGTTTTCTGGAAATGACGGCACAGTATTCCGGGATATTCCTGGAAAATTCCTCGGTGCCGATGGCTCGGGCGACATCGATAATGTCCTGCTTATTGCTGGTACTCAGAGGCCGCAGCACCAGGGAGTCCGATACTGTGTCTATAACTGCCAGATTTGTCAGTGTCTGACTGGACACCTGGGCAACGCTTTCCCCGGTGACGAGCGCTTTGACATCCAGACTTTTCGCCACCTTGTCCGCCGCTCGCAACATCATGCGTTTGAGGACGACGCCCATCTGTGAGTCATCAATTTTCTTGAGTATTTCTTCCACCACCGCTTCAAAAGGAATGGAGACGAATTTAACGCGATGAGAGCTGTGATATTTCATCCACAGGTACAGCGCAACTTCTTTGACCGCCAGTTCATGGGCCTTTACACCCAGGTTGAAGAAACAGTAGTGAGTCTGTAGGCCCCGCTTGATGCACAGGTAGCTCGATACGGTGGAGTCGAATCCACCGGAGATCAATGACAATACCGCATCCTGGGTACCCAGGGGGAATCCCCCCAGCCCTTTGCTACGTCTGTTCAACATGAACAGGTCATCGCCTCGAATTTCTAATGCCACGGTGACATCGGGATTCACCAGTTTAACGCCCGCCGCCTCAGTATGCTGGTTCAATCCTCCACCCACATAACGCTCGACATCGATGGATTTAAAGGCATGTTTACCGCCACGCTTGCAACGCACGGCGAAAGTTTTATCGCGTAGCTCGTCGCTATAGTATTGCAGCGCCAGCTGCAGTATTCCATCCATGTCCGGAAGAGGATACTTGTCTACTTGCAGTATATTACTGATGCCCGGAGTGCAGTTGAGGCGCTCCGCTATCTTACGTAGGGTATCTGGCTGATCACAGCTGGTTTCGACTTCCAGAGCGTCCCACTCGCCGCTAACCGACACGGATTCATCGAACTCCCGCAATACGGCCCGCAGGTTTTTGCGGAGTTGACGGATGAATCTGCGTCGCACGGGACGACTCTTGATGGTTATCTCAGGAAATAATTTGACGAGGAACAACATGGGTTTTCTCGGATATGCGGCTGCCATCTTCTGGCATGCGGCCGGGCCGGTAGATTCTGGCAGATGATGGTGCACAAAGCAGCTAATCTTGCCAGAAATGCACAATATTGAGGCCTAATGATTCTATGCGCACTCAGTTGGTGCTTTTTTTGTTGAAGTTTCTTCTCAGCTCCAGTAAATTCGGGCCTTGCAGCGGTGTGGCTGCTGGCATACATTTTGCTCTTCCCCATACACACAAGGCAAGCCTTAGAGAGATAGTTTATCTGGCTATACGGCACCCCCTTGCAAACGTGGCAGCTAGTGTGCTTCGAGGCGTGCCAATTGACGCGTCGCAGATTCGGTTGTCTATGGCACGGACGGATCTGGAATGTAGTTACGAGAGTTATGAGCAGATTTTTTAAACAAGAGTCATGAATATCAAGTAGTCGAAAAACGATTAGGAGAAAGATAGAAAATGAAATCAAAATTGGAATACATATGGCTTGATGGCTATAAACCCACGCAGGGCCTACGCAGCAAAACCATGGTAAGAGATGACTTTGACGGTACTCTGGAAGCGTGTCCGGAATGGTCATTCGATGGTAGTTCTACCGAACAGGCAACAGGCGAAGATTCGGACTGCCTCTTGAAACCGGTCGCAGTCTTTCCCGATCCTGATCGTGCCAATGCCTACCTGGTCATGACCGAAGTACTAAACGCCGATGGCTCCCCCCATGAATCCAATGGGCGCGCCACGATCGATGATGACGACGATGACTTCTGGTTTGGTTTTGAGCAGGAATATTTCTTGTGGGATGTTAAAACCAATGCTCCTCCGGGCTTCCCTGCTAACGGATACCCAGGACCTCAAGGCCCTTATTACTGCTCAGTTGGCGCCTTTAATTGCCATGGGCGTGACTGTGTCGAAGACCATCTGGATCTTTGTCTTGAGGCTGGTATCAATATCGAAGGAATCAATGCTGAGGTAGCTGCAGGCCAATGGGAATATCAGACTTTTTCCAAAGGGGCCAAGCGAGCCGGTGATGAAGCCTGGCTTGCCCGCTATCTGGCGGAGCGTACTGCCGAGCGCTACGGACTGGCTATCGATTGGGAACCGAAACCCTTGGGTCGCGACCTGGACTGGAACGGTTCCGGTATGCATGCCAATTTCTCCAATGGCCCAATGCGTGATGTCGGTGATGAATCAATCTTCACCAAGATCTGTGAAGCCTTCAGTCAGAATATCGACCGTCACATCTCCGTGTATGGCGCGAACAATGACCAGCGCCTTACTGGACTGCATGAGACACAGGCTATTGACCAATTCAGCTATGCGGTATCAGACCGAGGTGCATCCATTCGAATTCCTGTCGCTACTGTGCAGGCAGGCTGGAAGGGACGATTGGAAGATCGCCGCACGGCATCGAATGCAGATCCTTACAAAGTAGCAGCAGTCATAATCAAGAGTACCAAGGAAGGACTCGCATAGTAGTTCCGGAAAGTTTGAAAAAGCCCGGATAATCCGGGCTTTTTTTGTGCTGATCGGATTGCTGCCGACCCTATTGATAAATGCACTATTTTGGTGCATACTCCCACTCCCTGCTGTTGCCAGGGTGCTCCCTACCTCTGGAAACCCCTGATAATCGGCCCTCCAACAGGATTTTTCAGTCCTCCTAGTTGGTTTGCTTATTGCATTAGCAAATGTGTACTGGACACTGAAAAGAGTGAAAAACCGGTCGCAGGGGTAATCAATGACCCTTATCAAGAATGTGCCGTGCTTTGGTACGAAATCGATACACAAAAGTAGGATTAGAAGGGCTGAAGCAGAAGCACGATGTTAATGAGTAGAAAAGTGTCCCCGGATAATGTACACAAACGCCTGCTGGATAACCTCAAGACCGGGGTCATGCTACTGGATAGCAAGCTCCGCTTGCTTTACATCAACATGGCGGCAGAGACCCTTTTGGATATCAGTGATCGTAAGGCAAACCAATTATTTATTGGTGATGTATTTTTTAACGCAGAGGAAGACATCGGCGAGATGCAGACTGCACTTGTTAAGAATGTGAGTTTTACTAAACGGAGGGTTGAGCTTCAGGTGATGCACGAAAAAACCATTTTCGTGGACTACACCATCAGTCCTTTCGACGAGGATGGTGAGACTCAGGCGCTGCTGGAATTGAATTCCCTGGAGCTCTCCCATCGCATCAGTCGTGAAGAAACGTTGCATTCGGCACATGCCACTACCCGTGAACTGGTGCGCGGACTGGCCCATGAGATCAAGAATCCCCTGGGGGGAATTCGCGGTGCCGCCCAGTTGTTAGCGCATGAGATCAAGGACGCCGACCTCATCGATTACACCAACGTCATTATCGAGGAAGCAGATCGCCTGCATAACCTGGTAGATCGCCTGGTGGGCTCACGCAAGCCCCTGGAGATTAAGGACATCAATATCCACGAAGTACTGGAGCGTGTCCGTAATCTGGTTGAAGCAGAGGTAAGCGGCCACGGTATCAAGCTGCTGTATGACTATGATCCCAGTATCCCGCCCGTACAGGCTGATGCTGAACAACTTATCCAGGCCATGTTGAACATAGTTCGCAATGCCCTGCAGTCCCTGGATAGCCCAGACGTGGATCATGAATTGGGAGAAATATTGCTGCGCACCCGAGTGTTGCGCAATACCACTATTGGAATAAAGTTTCATCGACTCGCCGCCAGCATCGAAGTGATTGATAACGGGCCCGGAATTCCACCCAATATGTTCGACACAATTTTCTATCCAATGATTAGTGGAAGACCCGATGGCACTGGTCTTGGATTACCGATTACCCACGGCATTATCAATCAGCACAAGGGCATGATCGCGGTTGAGAGCAAGCCCGGTAAAACCAAATTCTCGGTAGTGCTACCGATTTCGAATTCCAACCATTGATGACTTAAAGACAACCATCTAGAGAAAGGTTAAGTAAGAATGAGTACACATAATTCAGTCTGGATACTCGACGATGATCGATCGATCCGCTGGGTGCTTGAAAAATCACTCGGCAAGACTGGCATGAATACTGTGAGTTTTGAAAATGGGAACGATCTGTTGCATCGACTCGAGCATGAGTCTCCCGACGCTATCATCAGCGACATACGCATGCCGAGCATCAGTGGTTTGGACCTGTTAACCACTATCAAGGAGCAACATCCCGAGCTCCCGGTTATTATCATGACGGCACACTCGGACCTGGACAGCGCAGTTTCATCATACAGCCGTGGCGCCTTCGAATACCTGCCCAAGCCTTTCGATATCGATGAGGCTGTGGCGATGACACAACGCGCCCTGGACCATGCCAGAGAACACAACATCGAGGACACCGCCGAGACAATTGAGAAGAACCAGGAAATCATCGGCGAAGCACCGGCCATGCAGGGAGTTTTCGGGGCCATCGGGCGGCTGTCCAACTCCAACATCTCGGTGCTGATCAATGGTGAATCCGGAACCGGAAAGGAATTGGTGGCGCATGCCCTGCATCGCCATAGCCCTCGCAAGGACAAGCCGTTTGTGCCACTGAATGTGGCTGCAATACCCAAAGAACTCATCGAGTCAGAACTTTTTGGCCATGAGAAAGGCGCCTTCACTGGCGCTACACGGCAACGCACGGGGCGCTTCGAGCAGGCAAACGGCGGTACCCTGTTTCTCGATGAGATCGGCGATATGCCTTCCGACACGCAAACGCGGCTACTTCGTGTGCTCTCTGATGGAGAATTTTATCGCGTCGGTGGGCACACTTCGATCAAGGTGGATGTGAGAATCATCGCAGCCACTCATCAGAATCTCGAAAAACTGGTAGAAGAACACCAATTCCGGGAAGACCTGTTCCATCGCCTGAATGTAATCCGCATTCATATTCCCAGGCTGAGTGATCGCCGGGAGGACATTCCGAAGCTGGCCAATCACTTCCTGAATATCGCAGCGGAAGAGTTGGAGGTAGAACCCAAAGTTCTGCGACCGGAGACCGAGCAATACCTGACCGGGCTCAGCTGGCCCGGTAACGTACGCCAACTGGAAAATTTCTGCCGCTGGATTACGGTGATGGCGTCGAGCCGCGAGGTCTATCTCACCGACCTGCCACCGGAGTTTTCCGAGCAGGAAATAGATACTGCCAGCACTGGTAACTGGACGCAGGCCCTGCAGGCCTGGGCCGATCAACAGTTGAATCTGGGTAATACCAAGATCCTCGATGAGGCCACGCCGATGTTTGAACGCACTCTCATCGATATTGCCCTCAAGCACACCGCAGGCAGACGGCGTGATGCCGCAAATCTGCTTGGCTGGGGGCGCAACACCCTAACCCGCAAAATTAAGGAACTCGAGGACGTAACAGAAGAAGGCGGCGCCGAACCGGCGGAAGATCAGCCAGCGTCTTGAAGGCCTTTGAATAATCCTACTGACTGTGCAAGCGAAACGATTCCATATACTTGTTCAGAGGCTCCCTGGTCAGGGGCCGATATAGATTTCCTGCCAGTTGATTACCCGATCATGACCGCGGTATGAGCCGAATTCTACCCGTGAGCGTGGATTGTCCGAGTAGTCCGCGTCTTCGTTAACATCCTCCGTTTCTCCCACACCGCGCCAGTCATACGAGAGAAAATCCAGTGAGAACGGCAACGAGACATCGCTCAAGTCAAATTCGACCGTTGCAGTGCCTTCGAAACCCTCACCGGGCGCCGAAGTAAACAGTGCAATGTCATCCTGCTCGTCGTTGGCGTCGCCATCGACGCCGGAACGTTGTTGAGTCTGTCCCTCGAAGATGCTGATTATCACGTCGCTGGAACCGTTTACGGCATCCACCTCAATGAAGGATTCTCCTGGCTCCACAACATCATTGGCATCTTCCACCAGGTTTTCGGTGAAGGTGCCAGTCAGGTACTTCAGCACCCGGTTAGCTCCAGTATCAGCAGAGCCGTCAGCGGATCTTTCTTGACCTTGAATTCCGGAAAATACAGATTGATCTGCTGCTTCATCAGGCCGCTTCCTGTTCATTAGGATCCGGCAATTCCAGCGCTTCCGGTTTCTTCATGTCACGCAGACAGGCGCCTATTGGTGCCATCGCCAGCTGTTGTAATTCTGATGTCAGCGGCACATCGCTCTGCAGGTAGTCTGCCAGATTTAGCGACATCACCTGTGCAGCCAGTAATTCATCCAGTGTCTTTGCCATGCCCGCCGTATCGTGATGGCGCTGGGCAATAACGATTCGAGTTATCTGTCCCCCGCCAAGCTGGCTCTCGTAATAATCCAGAGAACGTTGAATCTCCAGCACAAGCCGGTCTTTTAGACTGGGCCATTCGGGCGAATCCATTACATCGGGATCGAGCTGGGTGTTGATACGCCTGGTCAAATACAGATCTCCGTTGCGAGTAATATTCATCGTACTACCGGTGCGGCGCAGATCCATGAATGCAACACCTTGTGAATCTTCGATCAACAGGGATGAATAATTCTTCATCGCCAACTCTGGAATATCGATGATAGCCAGTTCCATTCCACTACCATCTACCATCTCTACAATCGATTTGATGCGTGACTTCAGCACCGCCACCACATAAACCATCTTGCGACCACGATAGGCATCCTCGGGCACTGGAAAAGTATCGATTGCCGCATCTTCGACTTTCATGTCCAGCAAATCCTTGATCTTCCAGCGCACGGCGGAGCGTAGCTCTTCCGGTTCAACATTGGGCGCTTCCACCAGGAGCAGGTTGTAATCCCTTGGATTCAGTACATAGCTGCACTGCTCACCTTCCAGGTTCATCTGCCTAACCAGTTTCTCCAGCATCTTCCCTGCGCTGCCCGCGCTCTCCAAAGCCAGGTTTTGACAACTAATCAGGCGCGGTTCACCGCGCCTCGATTCCAGATAGGCGATGGCAATCGAATCCTCATTGATCATCAATCCAACGCGGCCTTTCGACTTTGCTTTTTTGCCAAAAAGTTGCATTATCGCCCGTTCTCAAATGTTGATTTTGCACGGTCCGCCCTCTTAAAACAGACCGTGTGATTTCTCGAAGCAGTCCTTTCTCCGAGGGGTTCGAATCCCTGTCTCGCGCGCAGGGGCACGCGAAACTTGAGAAAAGCCCTTAAGGAGTATCGGTTAAGCCCCTAAATTCTAAAACAAAATTCAACAGCTACAGGGATAAACTAGGGTAAGTATGAATCTGGATTTCGGGAACTGACAGAGGGATCACAGATCACCGGGGTGAAGCCGGGAAGAAATCGATAATGAGTTACTGGAAACAGCCCAGACGCACCCAGTTAAATGAACATCGTTAACATAGATGACTAAAAATTGATCAATATCGTCCTTTTTGAGCCAGAAATACCCCCAAATACGGGAAATATCATCCGTTTAGCTGCAAATACAGGTTCACAACTGCACCTGATTAAGCCCTTCGGATTCGATCTGGACGACAAGAAATTGCGTCGGGCAGGGCTGGATTATCACGAATTTGCTGGGATTTTCACCTGTGATAATTGGCAGGATTTCGTCAAAACTCACGAAAATCATAGGTTTTTTGGCATCAGCACCAAGGCTTCACGGCACTATAGCGAGGTGAAATATAGACCGGGTGATTTTCTGATATTCGGGCCAGAAACCCGCGGTTTGCCCGAAACAGTGCGCAATACGCTCGGTACAGAGAATTTACTTAGAATCCCCATGCTGCCGGGCAGCCGCAGTCTGAATCTCTCCAACGCTGCGGCGGTAGTAGTGTATGAAGCCTGGCGTCAGCAAGGCTTCATGGGAGGAAGCTAATACACAGAAAAGCACAGTCTCCGGTGCTGGTGGTTCACCATCGGCTACCTGCTGCACCTGGATTAGTAGAGTGAGGCTACTTTACTGCACAGTCTCTGCTGCGGGTGGCTCTTCATCGGCGGCTCCGCCTTCGGCTGCCTGCTGCTCCTGGGCCTGTTTCTGCTGGGCATAGAGAGCATCGAAGTTAATCGGCGACAACATCAGGGCCGGGAAAGAACCCTTAATAACCAACCCGTCAATCGCCTCGCGGGCATAGGGGAACAGGATGTTCGGGCACATGGTTGCGAGTAACTGCTCCAACTGGGCTTCATCGAAATCCTTGCAAAGGAACAATCCTGCCTGATGCACTTCCACCAGGAAAGCCGCCTGCTCTTCCATTTGGGCTTCGGCCGTTAGCACCAGAATCACCTCGTAGATGTCATCCTGCACCTTGCTGCTGCGCGTCTTGATGTCGAAATTGATTTTCGGGCTCCACTGCCCCTGAAAAACCACCGGACTGCGCGGTGATTCGAAGGACGAATCCTTCAGGTAGATTCTCTGCAGGGCGAATTGCGGGCCCTGCGGCTGATCAGCTCCATCTGCTGCAGGAGCAGCGGCCTGTGGATTGTTTTCGTCTTCTGCCATGGTAATTCCTATTATTTAGTAAAATCGTGCATTCCTGGGATTGGAATCGGTTATTTCTGAACCAGCGGGAGTGACTGCGACTTCCATTCGGTGATCCCACCTGACAGTCGAACCACTTCGATATGACCGGCTTCCTGTAAAGTCTTGGCGGCATCGCCGGATTGTTGACCCTGTTTGCACACCACCACTACCGGTTTTTCCTGGTGTTTCTTCAATTCGGTTATGCGCTGCTTAAGCTTTGCCAGCGGGATATTTATGGAGTCCACGATATGCCCGGTATCGAATTCTTTCTTTTCACGCACATCCACCACGACTGCGTCCTTACGGTTTATCAACATGACTGCCTGCTGGGGGCCAACTTCACTGCTTGCGGTTCGCTGGTGATAAAAAACAATGGCGCCGAGTGATACCAGCCACATAGTGGATAGTGCCAGATGATTGCCGATAAATTCTACGAATTGATCCATGTCTTGTTCGGTACCGCCTGAGCGGTTAAAAGCTGCTTAACTTGCTGTCGAAAAAAGGCATGCAGTATACACGTCTGAAGGTCGGTAAAGAAGGGTTTGATCGGGGCTTATACTGCCAATCCATCGCCTATTTGGAGCCTGCCATAGCTCGCTTAACCACCTGCTTTCGAGCATAATACGCCAGCCAATGTGAGCCCTGCAGGATCGAGCCCGACTCCATGACAGCCAAGAAAACTGCCCTCCTTTTAATCCTCGATGGCTGGGGCTATCGAGAACAGACCGACCACAACGCTATACACGCCGCAAACAGCCCAGTCTGGGACAGTTTATGGGAACAGCGTCCCCATACTTTAATCAATACCTCAGGGAAATCAGTTGGCCTGCCAGCTGGCCAGATGGGCAACTCTGAAGTCGGGCACATGAATCTCGGTGCCGGCCGTGTCGTGTACCAGAGCCTGACACGCATCGATAAGGATATCGAAGAAGGCAGCTTTTTTGACAACGCGGTGCTGAACGATGCCGTCAACTTCGCCGTCGAGGCCAACTCTGCCGTCCATGTATTCGGCCTGATGTCACCCGGCGGCATTCACAGCCATGCCGACCAGATCATGGCGATGCTGAAGCTGGCAGCGGATCGAGGCGCACCCCGGGTCTTCCTGCATGCCTTCCTCGATGGCAGGGACACGCCACCGCGCAGTGCCCTGCCCTCACTGCTGATGGCGGAAGAATTCTTAACCAAATCAGGTAAGGGAAGAGTGGCCTCAATCTGTGGCCGCTTCTATGCTATGGACAGAGACAACCGCTGGGATCGGGTGCAACCGGCCTACCGGATGCTCACCGAAGCCAGGGCTGAGTTTGATTACGCCAATGTCACAGAGGCATTGCAGGCGGCCTATACGCGCGGTGAAGACGATGAATTTGTGCAGGCGACATTGGTAGGTCAGCACGGGCACCCATCGGCAATCGTAGACGACGGTGACGTAGTGGTGTTCATGAACTTTCGGGCCGATCGTGCCAGAGAGTTGACCCGCTCTTTCCTGGACGACGATTTCAGTGGATTCGACCGCGCTACCCGGCCCCGCTTGGGCGAGTTTGTCATGCTCACCGAGTACGCTGCAGACATCAACACGAACTGCGCCTATCCATCTCAGGTACTGGACAATGTCATGGGCGCCTACCTGGCCAGCCTCGGAAAGACCCAATTGCGCATCGCAGAAACGGAAAAATATGCCCATGTTACCTTCTTCTTTAATGGGGGCAGGGAGGCGCCTTTCGAGAATGAAGAACGCACACTCATTCCGTCACCGGATGTGAGGACCTATGACCTGCAGCCAGAGATGTCTGCCTTCGAGATAACTGACAAACTGGTAGAGGCGATCGAGAGTGGCTGCTACGACATTATCATCTGCAACTATGCCAACGGTGACATGGTAGGACACACGGGTGATTTCGAAGCTTCGGTTAAGGCGGTGGAAGCAGTCGATCAATGCCTTAAACGAATCGTTGCCGCCATTGACGCTATCGGTGGTGAACTGTTGATTACCGCCGACCATGGCAATGTCGAACAGATGGTCGATCCTCACACCAATCAAGCTCTGACCTCTCACTCTAACGGACCGGTGCCGCTGATCTATGTCGGTGGCAACGACATGCAGTTTCAGGGTGAGGGCAACCTTTCTGACATTGCACCTACCCTGCTCACACTAATGGGCATTCCGATTCCCAGGGAGATGACCGGAAAAATGCTGTTAGCAGGATCCGATAGCTCGGCTCAAACACAGGCGGCTGTTCAGGCGTGACCTCTGTTGCTAAATGAGGTGCCAGGTGCCACATATGCGACAAATCTTCAGAAATCTTGTCGTTCTTTCCCAGTTGGGATTTGTCTCGCTGGGATTTGCCGCGGAACAAAGCGAACAGGCACAGCGTGACCTGGCAGCAACCAGTTCAGCCATCGAAGCTATCCAGTCCTGGCTGAATGAAGCCAACACAAGACAGAGTGACGAGGAGCAGTCTCTCAAGGCAGCGGAACTGGCACTGGCAGCAGTTAGCCAGTCAGTCACCACATTGCAAACTTTGATTAACGACACTGAGACTGAACTGGCAGTACTTCAGGACCGCCAGGAATCCCTCGCTAACGCCAGGGCACAACAAAGTAAAGTGCTCGGCCAGGCAATCAGAGCTGTTTACATGTCCGGTAATCAGAATATCCTGAAGATGCTGCTAAATCAGGAAGACTTATCGGAAGGCGCACGCATGTTGCATTACTATCGCGTGTTCTCCGAATCCCAGTTGGCACGCATAGAAAGCTATCGCTCGCTTATTGGTGAAATAGACGAAGTCAATCAGGGCCTGGAATCCAGACTCTCCGATCTCAGCCAGCAACGCCGCAACCTCGATCAGCAGCTTGTGTCGCTTAATGATGCAAAGTCCAGTCGCGAGACCGCGCTGGCAGAACTCAATTCCGATATTGCCTCGCAACGCACCGAACTGGAGCGACTGGAGATTAACCAGGCGGAATTGCAGGCGCTTATCGAAGAAATCAGGCGAGCCATGGAAGGCATACGATCCTTCGCCGATGTGCCGCCTTTCGAGGAACAGCAGGGCACCCTGGCGCCGCCAGCCGAGGGCCCACTCATCAGCCATTTTGGCAGCCGCTACGGAGATGGCAATCTTACCCGCCAGGGCATAACAATCGGTGTTAGCGAAGGCACGCCGGTGCGAGCTATTCATCCCGGGCAGATAGTATTCGCCGATTGGCTGCGGGGATCGGGGCTTCTGGTGATCGTCGATCACGGCGATGGATTCATGAGCCTGTACGGGTCGAACCAGGCGCTGGCCATGCAGGCCGGTGAATGGGTTGATGGTGGCGAAGTGTTGGCGACTTCCGGCAATGGCGGCGTAGCAAACAGCCCGGGCCTGTATTTCGAGATACGCCTGCATGGACAGGCCCAGAATCCAACTAACTGGCTCAGATTCCAGAACTGAATACACTCCAGCGTAATTCTTATAACTCACTGATATCCGGTAATTTAACTCAGCAGAATTCGGTCTTATCGACAGAGAGTTTGCCAATTCCCATAGAAACTGAAACACTAGGACCATGCGTAGAATTGATCAGGGTGTGTCGAGCCCAGTGCTACACAGATAGCCGGGCCCTGGCAATATCACCGCGAATCGCCAATTTGAAGGCGCTTCACTATTAGGAATTATTTATGAATATGCTGCAACGGACGTACCAATGCGTTTTAAGTCTGGCCCTGACTGTGCCTTTATCCGTCAGTGCGCAAGAAGAGGCACTGCCCCTGCCGCTGGATGAGGTAAGAATGTTTACCGGGGCATTGGACCGTATCCGCATGTCCTACGTCGAAGAGGTAGACGATCGCACTCTGCTTGAGAACGCCATTCGGGGCATGTTGTCCGGGCTTGATCCGCACTCTTCCTACGTCGATGGCAGGGACTTCGATATGTTGCAAGAAACAACCGCTGGGGAATTCGGCGGGCTCGGTATCGAGGTCGGCCGTGAGAACGGCTACATCAAGGTCATCAGTCCCATCGATGACACACCTGCCGACCGTGCCGGTATTCAGGCCGGCGACTTGATCATCCAGATCGATGGTAAGCCACTCCGTGAATTACTACCGGAAGAGGCGGCGCAGATGATGCGTGGTGCACCCGGTACCGAAGTTACCGTTACCGTAGCGCGAGAGGGGCAGGAGCCGTTCGATCTCAAGATCGTGCGCGAAGTCATCGCCATCGCCAGCGTGCGTAGCCGGATACTTGAACCTGGCTTCGCCTATGTGCGCATCTCCCAGTTTCGCGTCAACACCGGCAATGAACTGGAAGAAGAAATCGAAGAGCTTTACGAAGAAAATGATGAGCTGAAAGGCATTGTACTGGACCTCAGAAACAACCCCGGCGGTATACTGCAGGCGTCGGTAGCTGTCGTCGATGCCTTCGTCAGCCAGGGTCGCATCGTATATACCCAGGGTCGACTGGAAGGCAACGACATGTCTTTCTCGGCGAACCGCAAGACTGTTGCCGGTGATGTTCCGATGGTGGTGCTGATCAATAATGGATCCGCTTCCGCTTCGGAAATCGTCGCCGGTGCCCTGCAGGATCATGGCCGCGCGATCATCATGGGCACCCGCAGCTTTGGCAAGGGTTCGGTACAAACGGTGCTGCCTCTGGATGAAATGCGCGCCATCAAACTCACTACCTCGCTTTACTTCACTCCCAGTGGTCGATCGATCCAGGCTCAGGGTATCGTTCCGGACATCGTCGTCGACGATGCATTTGTGACACGCCGCTCCAGAAGTGTCGCGCAGTATAACGAGTCAGACCTGCCGGGTCGGTTAGCTAATGCAAACGGTGAAGAGGCTGCTCAGGGTGATGCTGAAATGGCAGAGGCTTTAATCTCCGCAGAAGAAGTGCTGGTGACGGACTATCCGCTGAATGAGGCATTAAATGTGTTGAAGGGAATTAATGCCTTTAATCCACCGGCGGCAAGCAATAGCTCCGGAACCTTTGCACAACGCGATCCAAACTAGGGCCCCTCTGCCGACATGCTTAGAGACGAACCTCTATACCACGGGAGGCCATGTGTTGTTTGGCTTCCTGTATGGTGAATTCCCCGAAGTGAAATATTGAGGCGGCCAGCACGGCGTCGGCTTCGCCCAGCAACACCCCTTCCGCCAGGTGCTCCAGGTTTCCTACTCCACCGGATGCAATAATCGGAACCCGCACCGCATTGCTCGCTGCTTTGTTCAGTGCCAGATCGAAACCTATCTTGGTGCCATCCCGATCCATGCTCGTCAACAGAATCTCGCCGGCACCACAGTCAACCATGCGTTCGATCCATTCGATAACATCGATGCCAGTTGGATTGCGTCCGCCATGGGTGAATATTTCCCATTTATGCGGTTCCCCTTTGGCTGAAACCTGTTTGGCATCCACCGCCACAACAATGCATTGTGACCCAAAGCGCTCGGACGCCTCGCGCACAAACTCGGGGTTATCCACGGCAGCCGTGTTGATCGCTACCTTGTCCGCCCCGGCATTGAGCATGGTGCGAATATCATCCAGCATGCGTATGCCTCCCCCGACCGTGAGCGGGATGAATACCTGGCCGGCAATCGCGCTTACCGTGTCTACCGTTGTCGCACGATCTTCATGACTGGCGGTGATATCGAGAAAGGTTATCTCATCAGCACCGGCATCACTGTAACGCCTGGACACTTCCACCGGGTCACCGGCATCGCGAATATCGACGAACTTCACGCCTTTAACGACTCTGCCCTTATCGCAATCCAGGCAGGGAATGATTCGCTTAGCCAGTGCCATCAGTCTTCACCGTCACAATAGACCTGAGCCTCTTGAAGATCCAAAGTGCCTTCATAGATCGCGCGGCCCGTTATCACACCGACGATATCGGCACCGGCTACGGTTTTGGCTGCCGCTTTCAAGTCAACAATGTCGGCAAGCTTGGCAACACCGCCCGAGGCAATAATGGGAATCGTGGATTGCTCCGCCAATTCGACCGTTGCTGCCACGTTGACTCCCTGCAACATGCCGTCTCTTGAAATGTCGGTGTAGACAATCGCCGCGACGCCGTATCCGGCAAATTGTTGTGCTAACTCGATCGCACTGCGCTCAGAGACATCGGCCCAACCTTCCGTTGCCACCTTGCCCTCTACCGCGTCCAGACCTACTATAATCTTGCCCGGATGGGCACTACAGGCTGCCTGGACAAACTCCGGATCTTTGACCGCCTGGGTTCCTATAATGACGAAGCTTACTCCCGCATCGATATAGAACTCTACGCTATCCAGATCGCGTATGCCGCCGCCGATTTGTACCGGCAACGATGGATATGCCTCGGTAATGGCAGTGATGATTTCAGCATTTATTGGCGTGCCCGCAAATGCGCCATTCAAGTCAACGATATGCAGGCGCTGCGCGCCTTTAGACAACCACTTCCCAGCCATCTCCAGCGGATCGTCGGAGAAAATAGTCGCGTCGTCCATGCGGCCCTGGCGTAGCCTCACACATTGGCCGTCCTTTAAATCGATGGCAGGTATTACCAACATCAGCGTTGTCCGTCCCAGTTCAAAAAATTGCGCAGCAAGGTCAACCCTGCCGTCTGTGATTTTTCCGGGTGAAATTGTGTGGCAAAGATATTGTCATCTGCTACTGAGGCTACGACTTCGGTACCATAGTGAGTCGTTCCGGTGACTTGTTCCTGCGCCGCAGTTTGCACGTAGTAACTGTGCACGAAATAGAAACGACTATGGTCGGGCACGTCTTTCCATAACGGGTGATCCTGGGACTGCTTCACTTCGTTCCAACCCATGTGCGGCACTTTCAGGCGCTGTCCACTCTCATCTCTCAAATCATCTCCGAAGTAGCGAACAGTGCCGTCCATGAGGCCCAAACAGTCGACACCTCCATTTTCCTCGCTGTGATTCATCAGCGCCTGCATGCCTACACAGATTGCCAACACAGGTTTGGACTTCATGGCGTCTTCGACGATCTGGCCAACATTTAGACGATTGATCTCAGCCATGCAGTCGCGAATAGCGCCAACACCCGGAAAGATGACGCGATCAGCCGCGGCGATTTTCTGCGCATCGGGCGTTACCAGTACTTCGATGTCCTGACTCAACACACGACCGACATGTTCCACTGCCTTGGCGACAGAATGGAGATTACCCATGCCGTAATCGATTACCGCAATTCTATTCATTTGACAGTGTCTGGAACAAGACTTGGTTAGAGAGAGCCCTTGGTAGAAGGAATTACGTTTGCAGAACGAGGATCAACCTCTACAGCCATACGCACGGCTCTGCCAAACGCCTTGAAGATAGTTTCAATCTGGTGATGTGAGTTCTTGCCACGAATATTATCGATATGCAGTGTTACCAGGGCATGATTCACAAACCCCTGGAAGAATTCATGAAACAGATCCACGTCGAACTGGCCAACCGAGCCCTTGGCAAACTGGACGTGATAGTCCAATCCCGGACGCCCGGAGAAATCGATTACGACGCGAGATAAGGCTTCGTCCAGCGGCACATAGGCATGTCCATAACGCCGGATACCGGTCTTGTCCAGAGCCTGGGCAAAAGCCTGGCCGAGCGTAATCCCGATATCTTCAATCGTGTGGTGCGCGTCGATATCAAGATCACCCCTGGCAGTGACGGAAAGATCAAGCAATCCGTGGCGTGCAATCTGATCCAGCATGTGATCGAGGAACGGCAATCCCGTATCCACCACAAGCTGACCGCTGCCATCGAGGTTGATTGAAATCTCAATTTGGGTTTCTTTGGTGTTTCTTTCGACGCTGGCCTGGCGTGTGGCCGACGTGGGAGCTGATTCGCTCATAGCGTTTAAAAGAGTCCTGCTTTCGCAAAAGAGCGCATTATAATGCCCGACCCCTCTGAGGGAAAGCAGCAATAGCCTTCGGATAGGGTTCAAAGCGCTGCTAAGCCCCGGTCTTACTCAGCTCCAGCCGTGCATGCACTCAGTCAATCCGGTACACTTAAGCGCTGCTAAGTAGTTACCATCAAGAAAAAAGAATCCAGTGTGTTCTTATCCTGCTAAAACAATACGCGCATGTTGAAGAAGTCACTAAAAATAGTGCTCGTCCTGGCCCTGCTATTGATCGTAGTTGTGGTGGGCTTGGCGACATTCTTGAATACGGACCAATACAAGTCTGCGCTCGAATCCGCCATTGCCAGCAGCACCGGTTACCAACTCAATATCGCCGGCGATCTGGAAGTGGATTTCTTCCCTGCCATGGGGCTTACTCTGAACGATGTAAGGCTGCGTAATCCGGCAATCCCACAAGAACTGGCCTCCACCTCGGCAATTTCATTGAGAGTAGACAGAGGTCAATTACTCCGCGGAAAGCTGCTTGTTCAGGAGCTATTGGCCGATGATTTGCACATCAATTATTACGTGGATGTAAATGGCGGCGCCATCTGGGATGTGGATAATCCTATTAGAGACCGGCAAGCATCCGGCGAATCGACAATCACTGGCGGTGATGATGACTCCAACAATGAAATTGTCACTGTCTCCTTCGACCGTATCAGCATTGCCAGTGCCAGCATCGATTTCCAGGATCTTTCCAGGGGTTCTCGTTACAGTGTCGATGATATGAACCTGCAAAGTAGTAACGCCAACCTCGAGGGCCGGCCCTTTAGTCTCGAATTGGATTTCCTGTTTCTGAATAAAGGCATGACCGAACCGATCGGCATGGGACTGCAGATTAATATCGTTGCCGACGTCAACAACGGCAATATCAGTATCAGTGATCTGAATTTCAATGTGACACCCATGCTGCTGCAGGGTGATTTTATCGTCAGCAATTTCAATGACGACATCCGTTTTGAAGGGTCATTCGAAACCAATAATTTTGATCCCCAAGGCCTGGCTCAATCACTGGGCTTGAATGAAATCGATGATGAATTCAGCGCAAATAGCCCTACATCCCCAGAGCTAGCTTTCAATTTCAGCTTTAGCGGTGACCAATCCCAGTTCGTTCTGGACAGTCTCTCAGCCTCGTTAGGTACTTCAGAAGTCGAGGCAGACGCCAGTGTTCGATTTGCAACCGAACTCTCTCCAGCTAATGTTAGTTATGATATTGTGACTAATGCTATCGACTTGTCCACTCTTTTTCCAGACGATGATCCTGATAACGATACGACTACTGAAACTGAAGAAACAGCAACATCAATTGCTACCGTTGCCACACCTTCTCGAGAAGAATCGGATACCGAGCTACCTCTCGATGCATTGAATGCGATGAATGTGTTGGGAAGTATCTATATTGAATCGCTCTCTACCGAGGATTTTTATTTTCAAGATATCAATATTTTCACGAATGTCGAAGATGGTGTATTGGATATCGAGATCCAGCCTACCAATGCTTATGGGGGAATTGTTCAAGGTGCGATTCGCCTGGATGGTCGGTCAGCGGATGCCGAACTTTCAACCCAACTGTCTTTTAATCGGCTAAACATTATTGAGTTCACCTCGACGGTGTCGCGCTTTAATGCCGTGACCGGCCAGCTCAATGCCGAAGTGGACTACACGGCAAGTGGCGCTACCACCAATGCATTGATCGACTCCTTGAGTGGCTCGACTACTTTTGCCATCACGGAAAACTCCGTGGACATCGGTGTCATCAAGCAGGTCTTCACTGCCATCGCCGCACTCAGCCCTACCGGAGAAGCCATTCAGCAGTGGCCGGATGTCATCCAGTTCGGAGAGCTAAGCGGCTATATCCTGCTGGACAATGGCATTGGGGAGAATCAGCAGGTCAAACTGCACATGGACAATTTTGATGTGACCGGCACCGGTGGCATAAATCTGGAAGAAGAATCATTCGACTACGATCTGTCATTCACCGTACTGGGAGAACCTCACACTCAAACGATTCCGATTAATGAGCTCTATCACAATGTATCCTGGCCAGTGGATTGCAGCGCCGCCTTCGATGCCGATGTCACCCGCTACTGCCGGCCTGACTTTACGCAGGTGAGGGAGATCTTTACCCAGATAGGCACCAATGCCGCCCGCAACCGCCTCGAAGATGTCATCACGGGCCAGGTGCCGGATGAACTGCAAGATGCCGCGCGCGGTCTTCTTCGCAACATATTCAACTAGAACCGGGAGGAACCGGGAGGAACCGGGAGGGGTCAGAGTAAAATTGACATCAACACCCAACCAGAGTTCACCATATCAGAGTCAATTTTACTCTGACCCCATTTATCCAAGTTTCGCCAAGCGGATTCTCAACTGGTTCGATACGGGCGGTCGGCATGACCTACCCTGGCAACAGAATCCCACACCCTATCGTATCTGGATTTCTGAAATCATGTTGCAGCAAACACAGGTCGCCACAGTCATTCCCTACTACCATCGCTTCATGAACCGGTTTGCTTCGGTACAGAGCTTAGCCACTGCCGACATCGATCAGGTGCTGCACCTATGGACCGGACTGGGCTACTACGCCCGAGCAAGAAATCTTCACCAGACCGCTATACTCATCGTAGAAAATTACCAGGGTGTTTTCCCGACCACGGTTGAGGAACTCAAATCCTTACCGGGAATAGGCAAATCCACCGCCGGCGCCATCGTGGCGCTCGCCATGAATATAAGCGCGCCGATTCTGGACGGCAATGTGAAACGGGTACTAAGCAGAGTGTTTACTATCGACGGCTGGCCCGAACAGGTCAATACAAAAAACCAACTGTGGGAGATTGCCGAGCGACTCACCCCATCGGAGCGGGTTGCCGAGTATACCCAGGCTATGATGGATCTGGGAGCAACGGTGTGTACCCGAGCGAATCCAGCCTGTGATCGCTGTCCGTTTAATTCGCATTGCAAGGCGTACCAACAGGAATGCATTGCAAACTACCCTGGCAAGAAACCGAGGAAAGCGCTTCCAGTAAAATCTGTAACTATGTTCATCCTGCAGAATGAAGCCGGTGAGGTTTTGTTGGAAAAGCGCCCTGCACAGGGCATTTGGGGTTCGCTCTATTCGCTCCCTGAAGGCCAGTCGGAAACTATGCTGCCACAGTTGAATCACATACAAGTCTCTATTGAGAACGTCTCGAAACTGGACCCGCTGCGCCACAGCTTCTCCCATTATCACCTCGACATATCACCGGTCCGCTTCAGCGCCCGGCGAATTCGCGACGCGGTTGCCGAAAAAGATCGTTGGCTCTGGTATCCTCTGGATCATTCCATCGAAGTGGGGCTGGCGGCACCGATAAAGAAGCTACTGTCGCAACTTTCTCACAATCAGTAAGCACGAGGACTAAAATGAGCCGCATGGTACATTGCAAGAAATACAACAAAGAACTTCCTGGTCTGGTAGTCCCCCCCTACCCCGGCCCAAAGGGCCAGGAAATCTATGAGACGGTCTCCCAGCAAGCCTGGCAGGAATGGCAGTCCCAGCAGACCATGCTGATCAATGAGAAGCAGCTAAACATGATGGAGGCGGATGCCCGCAATTATCTCCAGGAAGAGATGGACAAGTTCCTGAATAATGAGGATTTCGACACCGCCGAGGGCTACGTGCCACCGAAAGAGTAAATCACCCGCAATCCTTGACTATTCAAGGCCTTGGCGGTTTAATACGCGGCTCGCGAAAGTGGCGCATTCCAGAATCACACCTCGATTTTGAAAGTCACTAGCCCAAATCAGAGAAGTTCGTTTTGAGCGTCGCGAGCGCCGCTGAGACGAGGCGAAAGCCGAATCGAAGGAAGGAGCTTACATGAGTAAGTGACTGAGTGAGATATCGGTTTTCAACGAAGTATCAGAAAGCGCAGCAGATCAAAAAATGCCCAGGTAGCTCAGTCGGTAGAGCAGAGGACTGAAAATCCTCGTGTCGGTGGTTCGATTCCGCCCCTGGGCACCAACTCCCCTACACTTACAACCACCGAGAGTGACGCGTTGACAGCTTCAATGCCTAAGAGAATCTGTTGCTAGACTAAATCGAAAGAGCGATTTTTC